>Ga0316208_1000159_pt1 | contig 97264 bp, 99 predicted proteins | sample 3monopyrite_MG_FD_204944 | JGI IMG/M metagenome (GOLD analysis project Ga0316208, IMG submission 204944) | Microbial mat bacterial communities from mineral coupon in-situ incubated in ocean water Damariscotta River, Maine, United States -... | ecosystem: Environmental > Aquatic > Marine >... | reverse complement strand
GGTTTATTTCAAAGGCCTGAAACAGAATACCATATGGCCTTACGAAGGCGAAGGGAGCGAGAAGAGTTGGCTCGAATGCAGGGGGTTTTGGCACTATGATATTTATTCCGGACAGTAGTGTCTGCTGCTGCAAGAAAAGTAAGGCGCCATCAGGCGAACCTTAGATGCTCAGCAAATGACTAAGTCGTGCGCCCGTAATAAACACCCAGAAATGCGCCAACAGGCGAACCTTAAAACTTCAGTTAGTAATTTGAGTTCAGCCTGTAATAAAATGTCAGTATATAAGGTTAAGAACTAAACAATAATGCTAATCGAACTCATCATCCTATTCGTCATACTGGCCATCGTAGGGCTAGCAATCTACTGGCCCAGCAAGTAAAGTTCCCCTCACACAATTAACAGCCAAACTCCCTACATGTCCGAAACAGCCCTGCAAATTCTCCAAACTACCTTCGGCTACTCCGAATACCGTTTTCATCAACAGAAAATCATCAATCAATTGATTGCTGGCGAAGATGCTGTGGTGCTTATGCCTACGGGGGGGGGCAAGTCGTTGTGTTACCAAATACCCTCGATGGTACGTGATGGCGTGGGCATTGTGGTGTCACCGCTAATCGCCCTCATGCAAGATCAGGTGTCAGCATTACAACAGGCGGGTGTACGTGCTGCATTTTTAAATTCATCGCTAGATGGCTTTGAGGCGCAGGAAGTAGAAACGAAGTTATTAAATAACCAGATTGATCTGTTGTATGTTGCGCCAGAGCGTTTAATGACCGAGCGCTTTTTAAATATATTAGATCGAGCTTCAATCGCCTTGTTTGCAGTGGATGAGGCGCATTGCGTCTCGCAGTGGGGGCATGATTTCCGCCCTGAATATATCAAACTTTCCGTTCTGCATGAGCGCTTTTCACATATCCCCCGCATTGCATTAACGGCGACTGCCGATGAGGCGACTCGGCAGGAAATTATTACGCGTTTATCACTCAGCCATGCCGAGTGTTATGTGTCAGGTTTTGATCGGCCAAATATTTGCTATCGTGTGGCAGAGAATTCGGGTAATGCACGGGATGCCCTGTACCGATTTATTAAAAATGAACATGAAGATGAGGCGGGCATTGTTTATTGTTTGTCACGTAAAAAAGTTGAGCAGACGGCAGAATGGTTAAGCACTAAGGGCTTAAATGCCTTGCCATACCATGCGGGTTTGTCGCAACAGGTCAGGCAACAAAATCAACAGCGATTTTTAAGTGAAGATGGGGTTATTATTGTTGCGACGATTGCCTTTGGTATGGGGATAGATAAACCCGATGTGCGTTTTGTTGCACATTTAAATTTACCCAAAAGTATCGAGGCTTATTATCAGGAAACAGGGCGAGCAGGGCGTGATGGTTTGCCGTCAGACGCCTGGATGATGTATGGCCTGCAAGACGTCATTATGCTTAAGCAAATGATGGAATCGTCAGATGCCGATGAAATCCATAAGCGGGTAGAGCGACATAAGCTGGATGCGATGTTGGGTTTTTCTGAAATCACCACCTGTCGACGTCAATCACTGTTAAATTATTTTGGTGATGAGTTACCTGAGCCCTGTGGTAATTGTGATACCTGTTTAACGCCAGTGGAAACCTGGGATGCGTCTGTTGCCGCACAAAAAGCACTGTCCTGTGTGCATCGTACAGGGCAACGATTTGGTGTAACCTATCTAAGCGATATCTTGTTAGGTAAAAGCAATGAGCGAGTTATTAGTAATGGTCACGATAAGTTGGGTGTGTTTGGTATTGGCAAAGAGTTAGATGCCAGGCAATGGCGCAATGTATATCGTCAGTTAATTACACGTAATTTATTAACCGTAGATGTGCAAGGGCACGGTAGTTTATTACTGCATGAAAGTTGTCGTGCTGTTCTTAAAGGTGATGAATCACTGCATTTAAGAAAACAAACGCTGCAAACAAAATCTAAACGCACCAAGTCAAAAGTTGCAGTGTCCGACAATCAATTATGGGAGGCTTTGCGTGCCACGCGTAAACGCTTGTCTGAAGAGCTGGGTGTGCCGCCATTCGTTATTTTTCATGATGCAACACTCATGGATATGATGGATCGTATGCCGTTAACACACGAACAGATGGCACGTGTGAGTGGCGTAGGTGCTACTAAACTGGAAAATTATGGCGATGAATTTTTAGCCGTGCTTTGTGAGCATAATGAACAGCAAAGTCCAGCAAGCAAAACCGATACAGTAGATGATACTTTTCAGTTGTTTAAATGTGGCATGGATGCAGAGGCAATATCGATACAACGTGGGCTCACCCTTACAACGGTATATAACCACCTGGCCAAATTAATAGAGCAGGGGCAGGTACATATGAGCGATGTAATCAATGTATCATCACAAGATGTTGCAACTATTCAAAATGCAATAATAGAACTGGGTGACGAGGCAAAAAAACTAAAGCCAGTTTATGAGTACCTTGATGGTGCGTTTGATTATGAAGTATTGCGCTGCGTAAAGGCTTCAATGGAATTGGCTTAAACCCATGAAGGGAAATATGAATTTACATTGCGTGGTGAAATAGTAAGGCGAGTTTTAACGGAATGCGTTTTTTATTTGATTGTTATTTAATTAATGCGCATTTTAAGAATTTAACTTTTTTAATGTTTCTATTATTTCTGAGGCAGGAATAGGTCTTGATATAAAATAACCCTGTGCATAATCACAGCCAAGTTGCGTTAAGCTGTCTAGCGTGTTTTGCGTTTCTACACCTTCTGCAACAACAGAATAACCCAAGTTCTGTGATAACTGTATTATTGAATTAACAATGCTGGCGTCATCTGGGTTCGTTTCCATATCAAAAATAAATGACTTATCAATTTTAACTTCATGCACAGGCAGTTTCTTTAAGTAACTTAAAGATGAATAGCCAGTGCCGAAATCATCAATTGAATAATGTAGATCAGCTAGTTTTTCATTACCCATTAATTTAAGTGCTTGATCTGGATTGGTCATAATAGTGCTTTCGGTTAATTCTAATGTTATGTGTCTATATGGAATGCCATGTAGTTTAGTAAGGCGCTCTAGCGTATCGGGTAGCTGAGGATCAGCCAGATTTCGTGCAGATATATTAATAGATATATTTACAGTCAGGCCGTTGTTGTTCCATTCTCTCCACTGTGCAAAAGCACAATTTAATACCCAGTCTGTTAGGTCTTTTATTAAACCCGAATTTTCCGCTATATAGATAAATTGGTCTGGTGCAATATAACCCTGTTCCGGGTGGTTCCATCTTAGCAGTGCTTCAACGCTATTTGTTTCATTGTTGCTTAAGTTGGTTTGTGGTTGATAGTGCAACTCAAGGCTGTTACTTTCAATGGCTGCTTTAAGGTCTACCATTAAAGCCAGGCGCCACGGTGTATGCGTATCTAACTCGGCACTATATACAGTGGCGGGGTGGCCATGTCGCTTACTGTAATACATGGCAACATCTGAATGTTGAACCAACTCTGATTGATCTTCACCATGTTCTGGGAACAGGGCAATACCAATACTTGTTCCCACGTTAACGGTCTGGTTGCTTAGGTTAAATGCCGGTTGCATAACATTAACAATTTTATTACCTACATCAATGGCATGTTCTTTATCTATATCAGGTAATATAATGGCAAATTCATCACCGCCTAAACGACCAACTGTGTCGCTTGCGCGTAGAATCGAAGGTATACGACTGGCAACTTGCTTAAGAACCAAATCACCTTCCGGGTGGCCTAAGGTATCGTTTATTTCCTTGAAGTTGTTTAAATCTAAAATAAATACGGCGAGTTTGGTCTTGTTTCTTTTTGCATAATCAATAGCATTGTTTAAACGCTCTATAATCAATGCACGATTGGGTAAGCCGGTCAATGAATCATGCATGGCCTGATGTGTGATTTGTGAATTTAAGGCTTCTAATGAGTTTGTGCGTTCTTTTACGCGGGCTTCTAATGATGTGTTAAGTTCTTCTACTTCCTGTAATGTTTTATCTTTTGATTCAACTGCATCTTTCAAGGTGAGTCGCATCGTGTTAAGAGCATGTGCTAAGTCAGATAATTCATTTCGACCTTCTATTGATATAGTGTGATTAAAGTCGAATTTGGTTATCTCATTCGCAGAATTTATAAGTCGTTTAATAGGCAGAGAGACTTTTTGTCTAAAGCCAATGTAAATGCCAATGCCGATGAACAGGCTAAAAGTCAGGCTGGCGGTAAGCTGGATGGTCAGGTTGTTTAAAGGTTCGGTTAATATAGGTTCTTTGTTGAAACCTATTTCAATTTCAGCAAGTTTCTGATTTTCAAATGTGACAGGAAAGCTCAGGTGAAGGATATTTCTGTTGTTTTTTAAAGCGCTTAAAATGCCAAATGTTGAAGTGTTATTTGAGTTTTTGGTGGCTTCTATGATTACCTTGTTATTTTTATTTATATAGTCTGTTAGTGTGTTTTTTTCATGGTCAATAAATACAGTGTAGATGATTCCACTTTGTTTTGTTGTGCTGAACGCAAGTTCATTTAATGTATGGCTGTCATATGTAAGCAGGGGTGCGATGGCAATACTGCTAAGTAGATTGCCAATTGAATTGCCTTTTTCAAGTAGTTTATTGTATGCGATTTCTTTTTGATTTTGATACTGGAAAAATGCGTTACTGAGGAGGGCGAGTATAATTATGCCGGCAATAATGAGAATGAACTGGCGGCTGATACTTGGATGTGAGTTTATTTTTTTGAACATTATTTAAACTGGGTAATTCCATAGTCGTCACCATAAACATCTTTTATAATGCTTCTATGTTTATTGTAATCTGCATCCGTTGCAATTGTGAGTGCAGAAAGCCTTGCCGAGTCTAATATTAGTTGGCCTGCGGGGTCTTTGTGTAATTCACTTAATGAATGCTGGATTTTTAACTTAGTTAATTCATCCATGGTGCTCTTAACCGCCCACGGTAAATGGGGGAGTTGCTCTGTCGTTGCAAGGTATTTCATTTGTGAAACATCAATTTGTTTTTTTACGCTTTCAAGACGTAATATGACATCGCCGGAGCCTGCAGCATCGGCTTGCTTGTGAAATGTTGACATAATAGCGTTGGGCGGATTAATCGCTATTTTTTCAATATAATCGGCTTGATTTAACCCGCCTTTTTGCAATAGCCATTTAGCTGCAATATAACTCTGCATGGCCATTTTTCCACCACCAAACAATATTGTCTTATTTTTTAAATCTAGTATAGAGTTAATGTTACTATCTTTGCGGACGGTAATGGCTCCCGCAATGCTCGAGTTTCCAAATTCCTGGTTTTTCAGTATGACCTGATAATTATATAATTGATTTGAAATGATATAGTGGTACTGGTTGAAATGGACTATGTCATAGTTCTGAGTTTTTACATCTTGCCAGAATTGTTTAAAGTTTTTTGTTGTTACCAGTTTTACTTCTCTATTTAGTGTGGTGCTAATATGTTCGGCAAGAGGGGAAAAAAGCTTAAATGTCAGTTTTGTATTACGTCTTGGAAATATACCCAGGACTAACGGCTTATTTTTAGACTGATTACCTGCTGAAAAAGCGCTATTAGGTAATAAGCTGCTAAGCGCAAGACAACTCGATGCTTTTATAAAACAGCGTCTGTTCATTGATTTTTTTTACCTTTGTAATCTTTTTTGTGGGCTATAAATTATCCCAGGCTTCATCGGCGTTAAATCGATTGCCATAACGTTGTTTAAATTGATTGAGTTGTTGATTCAGTTCAGACGCGCCCGTACTCTTTATATAATGCAGTGGGCCTCCACGGAAAGGCGCGAAGCCAGTGCCAAATATAACGCCTGCGTCTATTAAATCATCATCGTCTACAATGCCTTCGCGTTTACATGCCGCAGCCTCATTTAAGAAGCGTAAAATCATCCTGTCCTGTAGTTCCTGTAAGTTTCCATAGCTTGCATTTTTGTTTTTTTGGGGTTTACCCTTAAGCCATTTATAAAAACCTTCACCTGTTTTTTTGCCGAGCTTTCCACTGTCTACCATATGCTGCATTTTGTTCGGTAGATCCAGGGGTGCGGCGCCAGCTAAAATTGTTGCAACCGACTTGCATACATCTAAGCCAACGGTATCGGCAAGTTCAATAGGCCCCATGGGCATGCCAAACTTTAATGCGGCTTTGTCAATCATTTCCGGCGCTATACCTTCACCGACCATTTCAACAGCCTCTAATAAATAGGGCATTAAAATTCTATTCACTAAGAAACCCGGCGAGCTTTTAACAGGAAGAGGTAACTTGTCTATTTGACGAGCAAAAGCCAATGCCTGCTTCATGGTTTCATCGCCCGTGTTCTCACCACGTACAATTTCTACAAGCGGCATTAATGCAACTGGATTGAAAAAATGTATGCCGACCAGGCGTTCTGGTTTTTTAAGGCAGGTAGCCAGTTCTTCAAGTGGAATACTTGATGTATTAGTGCCGAGTATCGCGCCTGGTTTCATTCTGGGTTCTATATCTTTATATAAGGACTGTTTAACGTCTTTATCTTCAAATATAGCTTCTATAATAAGATCGGCGTGTTCAACGCCAATGCCTTTGGTGTCAGGTATTAATCTATCCATTGATTCACGTATAGAGCGTTTATCCTTTTTAAACTTCTTTGTAAACATGCTCATACTGCGTTTCATAGTGCCCGCAAGTGCTTCAGGTTTTTGGTCTTGCACGGTGACTTTAAATCCTCTTAAAGCACACCATGCAGCTATATCTCCCCCCATGACACCACCGCCAATCACATGGATGTGAGATGCTTTGAAATCTTTTTTATTACCCTGTGTTTTTAATTGTTCCTGCAAAAAGAAAACATGGACTAAATTTTTAGCCGTATCATTAGTGACTAAGCTTGCGACTGATTCAATTTCTTTTTCCAGCATACGCTGCGGATTGTCCATATGACTAAGCCATAAATCGATCAATTTATAGGGTGCAGGGTAGTGTTCTTTGGCGGCTTTTTTAGCAAGCTCTTTGCGCATTTTTCCGGCAATAACAGGCCGCACTAAACGATGGTTCATTATTTTATCTTTTAGGCCTAGTTCTTTTGAACGCGGCCTATGCGTGACAAAATAACGCGCCGCGCGTTTTAATTGGCGTTGTGGAACAAGCTCATCCACCAGGCCCATTGCTTTCGCAGCACGGCCCTGTAATAAACGCCCCGTTAGCATCATGTTCATCGCGGCAAGTGGGCCAGCCTTTTGGATGCTCCTAAGGGTTCCACCATAACCAGGGTGAATACCTAGCTTAACTTCTGGTAATCCAACGCGTGTCGATTTACTATCGCACATCACTCTATAGGTACAGGCCAGAGCGAGTTCCATACCGCCACCCAAGCAAAAGCCATCTATCATTGCAACGGTGGTGCAGGGCAGGCTTTCAATCTTATTCATAATTTCATGCCCACGATGCAGCATTTCACGGGCCTGCTCTACGGTGCTTATCTCAGTGAATTCTTTAATGTCTGCACCGGCAATGAATCCATTGATTTTATCGCTAATAAATATTATGCCTGTAGGCAAAGATTGGGCTAAATCATTTAAGATATCATTTAATTCATCCAGTACGTCGGCGCGAAGAATATTGGTACTCGAGTTGATAACATCTAGATGTAACCAGCAAATATCATCATTATCTTTTTCAATGGTCCAGTTTTTATATGGCATTATGCTTCTCCCGCAGTAGTGGCGTTTTCAATTAGCATTGCGCCACCCTGGCCACCACCAATGCATAAACTCGCTATGCCGCGTTTTGTATTAGTACGTTTCAATGTGTTGGCTACGTGCAAAACTATTCTTGCGCCGCTAGCACCTACGGGGTGGCCAATACTTACGCTACCGCCATCAATGTTAAGTTTGTCGTGGGGGATTTCACCCAGGGCTTTTTCCAGACCGAGTTCCTGTTGGCAATAGGCATCTTGCTTCCATGCTTCAATGCAGCCCAGTACCTGACCAGCAAAGGCTTCATTAATTTCCCAGTTGTCTATATCGGAAATATTAAATTGATTACGTTGCATGATAGGTGCCATTGCGTGAGCAGGGCCTAGTCCCATCTGGCTTGGATCAAGTCCAGCCCATTGTGAATCGGTTATTTTTGCCAGTACCGGTAGGTTATATTTTTTCACAGCATCTGCCGATGCCAATAATAACATCGCTGCACCGTCGGTAATCTGTGCGCTATTGCCCGGCGTTACCATGCCGTATTTACGATCAAAGTAGGGCTTTAATTTGGCAAGGCTTTCAATGGATGAATCACGCCGAATGCCGTCATCAACGTCAAAAAATGCGCCCGCATTGTCGTAAATAGCTTCTATTTCATCTAAGTGGCCATTATCTGTAGCTGCTCCGAGACGTTGATGACTGGTCACTGAAAAGGCGTCCATTTGTTCGCGTGTAATAGCAAATCGATAGGCAATTTCTTCCGTGGTTTGTCCCATGGATAAACCAACAATAGGGTCACTTAATCCACGCACTAAGGCAATGATCGGTTTAAAGTAGGCCGGGCGAAGTTTGGTAAATGCCGCTGCTTTTTGTGCAAATGTTTTTGCACTCATGATTAAACTTAACCAGTTCACCATGAGGTCATTATATAAAATGGGTGCACGACTCATTGATTCTGTACCACCTGCAAGAATTAAGTCGGCCTTTCCTGTTTGAATATTATGGTATGCGCAATCGAGTGCCTGCATTCCCGATGCGCAGTTTCGTTGTACTGTCCATGCGGGTACTGTTTGTGGAATACCTAAACGAAGGGCAATCACACGTGCAATATTGGCTTCATCTGCAGAGGGCATAACACAACCGACAATAACTTCATCTATGGCTTGGAGATTAAAGTGGTTTTTTAGTAATAGTGGCCTGGCTGCAGCAACGGCCAAATCCGATGCCAGAAACGGCCCCGGCTTTCCTTTGGCTTTTAAAAAGGGCGTGCGTTTACCATCCACTATATAAACATCGCGTAGTGTGCTCATTGAGGTTTCCATCCGGTGTGGCTAAATTCATCAACACTGATTGCATTGAGTGTGGCTGTGTGTGCGGCAGTTATTTTGTTTGCTTCATCCTGATTTATGATGCTTTGGCTTATGGCATCCTGTATCGCTTCATCAAAATCTTTAGCCTTAATTAAACCAATACGTACAGCGTCACGTAGTTTTCTTTCTGCATCTTCGGCTTCGAGTACTTTATTTAATGCGTGTTCTAATCGCCCCATCGCATCATCGGGATCTGCGGTTAAATAAATACCTTTGGTTAACCTGTCACGCGTCGGTGAAGGTGTGAGTAATAAACGTGCTATTTTATGACCTAACTTATCGTTAGCCCCACCATAAGGTTTGGTTAGAGGAAATATAACCATATTGAGAATGTAACCTACGATAGGAATAGGAAAATTACGTAACACAGATTTCATCGCCTCCTGCGTTTTAAATAAGGAGTCTTCACATGCCCATTGCAATAATGGTAAGTCATCTACTTGATTTCCCTGGTCTTCATAATGCTTAAGCAGGGCAGTAATTAAATACATATTTGATAAGGCATCAGCCAGTCTGCCGGATAATTTTTCTTTACGTTTAAGTGATCCGCCTAAAATTAATACACAGGCATCAGACAAAAGTGCAAAGGCTGAGCTCATACGCGTTAATTGTTTGTAGTAATATTTTACCTTGCCTTTTCCGGGTGCGGAGACAAAGCGAGCACCGCTTAAACCTAACCAGAGCGAGCGGAAAAAATTACTAATAATAAAACCGATATGCCCAAACAATGCGTCATCGAATAAGTTGATTGAGGTTTCTCTATCGGGGTGCTTAACCGCTTCAACTTCTTTTAGTAAGAAGGGGTGAGAGCGTAATGCGCCTTGACCAAATACAATCATGCTACGTGTTAAAATGTTTGCACCTTCCACGGTAATGCTAATAGGAATACCTTGATAGGCACGACCCAGAAAGTTTTTAGGGCCAAGGCAAATACCGTGTCCACCGTGAATATCCATGGCGTGATTAAGGATGCTACGCATGCGTTCTGTCATTTGGTATTTAACGATGCCTGAAATAACAGAAGGGCTTTCACCGCTATCTAATCCAGCAAGGGTTAATTCTCTCGCTGCATTCATAATATAGCTATTGCCTGCAATTTCAGCCAGGGCTTCTTCAACGCCTTCAAAATAACCAATCGGAGTCTTAAATTGCTTGCGAATGCGTGAGTATGCACCGGTATAGCGAGCCATGTATTTGCCTGCACCCGTACTTAATGCCGGTAATGAAATAGCCCGGCCATCGGATAGGCAATTCATCAGCATGGTCCAGCCTTTGCCAACATAATCTTCGCCACCTATCACCCAGTCCATTGGAATAAATACATCTTTACCGCGATTAGGGCCATTCATAAACATGTGATTAGATGTGAAGTGGCGACTACCAATGTCGATGCCTTGAGTGTCGGTTTTAATGAGTGCCAGGGTAATACCAATATCTTCTTTGTCGCCGAGGATATGTTCTGGGTCGTAAAGTTTAAATGCGAGGCCTAGCACAGTTGCCACAGGGCCTAAGGTTATATAGCGTTTTTCCCAGTTAAGACGAATACCTAATACATTGTCTTCGCCATTAAAGCTGTCGCGACACACGATACCCGAATCGGACATTGCGCCCGCGTCGCTGCCATTTTCTGGGCCTGTTAAACCGAAGCAGGGAATTTCATCGCCGCTGGACAGGCGAGGCAAGTAATAATCTTTTTGCTCTTCAGTACCATAGTGCATTAATAGCTCACCAGGCCCTAACGAGTTGGGAACCATAATAGTCACGGCAGCAGTAATGCTGCGTCCCGCAACTTTCATTACAACGCTCGAGTGTCCAAGTGCTGAGAATTCTAAACCACCGTATGATTTAGGAATGATCATCGCAAAAAATTTATGCTGTTTTAAAAAATCCCAAACAGGTTTTGGTAAATCATAATCTTCTTGCGTTATTTTCCAGTCATCTAACATGGCGCACAGTTCTTCAACTGGGCCATCTATAAATGCCTGTTCATCGTCGCTTAATTTTGCAGGGGGTAAGTCACGAATTTTTGAGTAATCGGGTTTGCCACTAAATAAATCAGTCTCCCACCAGGTTTTTCCTGCATCAAGCGCCTCTTGCTCCGTTTGTGAAATATTAGGCATGGCATTACTCATGAAGTCTAATAAAGGCTCTGAAACATATTTTTGACGAATATGGGGCAAATTTAATGGCACTATAATTAATAAGAATAGCGCCCATATAATGACAATGGATGGCAAACTCGCAATGCCGGAAAATGTAAATAAAAACAGTACAATGCCAAGTGCGCCACTCCAGATAACTTGAGGAAGGCGGAAATAGGCCGCACTACCGATGGTTACTATAAAAATAAAAAGCCAGGTTAACATTACAGCTCTCCCGATGAATATGGATTAATGGATAAGTAAGTGTTTTTCATAAATTCAATTTTATTCTGTTAGTTAGGTCATTTAACTCGCTTGAGCAGGGTTGGTTTTAGCATCTGCAATATTAAGATCGTTATTTACATTGCTGTCGCCATCGCTAGTTTTTTTATCTGCTACTTTCGAAGCTGTTGTTACAGGCATATTTAAGTCAAACTCGTCGTTTAATTCTATACCATCTTTTCCCCAGGGCATCCGTTGGTAAATGGATAATTCATCAAAATCTAAAATAGGGTATTTAATAACATCAAAGTAAGGTGAGTAGTCAAAGTCCTTTGGCGTAATCAGTTGCGTATTACGCTTATATATAACCAGTTCACCATTTTCATCTCGATGTAATACGGGAAGAATAGGGTAGTGAACAGAAGCAAACGCTTCGGCCATCATGGTTGAGCAAACGGTATGTGTAGGTGTACCCGCATTGTGTTCAAATAAACTAGAGCGCCAGCGCCTGGGCAATAGTGCATAGGGGAAAAGGAAGCGGGCTAAATCTAAAACTTGCCGTACGTTGTAGTAGCTGCCTAAACGATTCACCGCATAAGCGATTACTTTTTGTGAATCGGTACGGGTAATACTCGTGGGGCGACAAATGCGCAAGTGGTCATCTTTATATTTACGCATATTATCTACAATGGTGCCTTCACCCAATTGTGATTCAATAATGAGCTGGTCATCTGGTTCGCCATGGTAAAACTTTTGTATGTAACTACGTAATGCCGGATCGTCAATGTTGTGAAGCCTGCCTATGTATATGGCGGAGTGCGTCCAGTTACTGAGTGTGATGGTCTTGATAATTTCACTAACCGGAGAACGGCCTTCAACTAAAATAACATCACCGGGGCGTATCTCGTATCTCAGACGATCGAAGTCCGACAGGGGTATTTTTACATCGTCTCGGCTAGTGCCTAGCCAACAGACGATCTTGTCCCATATAGAATCTCGTAAACTGTTGAAAATGTTCAGTGACATCTGGCTCCACGTAATCAATAGGTTATTTTTATTAACCGAGATCATTATATTGTTTTTATGTTTTTACACTTGTGAGTTTAGTCAATGAACGGCCTATTTACCGATAATTGCGCAATTTATATGGCTTATGTAAACGCCTCAACCCAGTGTGTCAGCTGCTCAAATTCTTTTGTCTGGTTGTAAAAATGCGGTGAAAAACGAATGCCGCCACCCCTTAGGGCGCATACAGCACCTTTGTGGACTAATGATTCATAGAGTTTCTGGTTGTCTACACCGTGCTTTTTAAAGGTGAAAATACCGGCGTGTTGGGCTGTGGTTTGCGGACTTAAAATAGAAACATCATTTAGTGAGCCAAACAGCCTAATGAGTGATTGCACGTTAGCTAGCACGCTACTTTCTACCTGTGCCATACCAAGTTCAAGCAATAGGCTAACGCTGGCATGTAAAGCATGGATGGTGAGCGTATTGGGACTGCCGCATTCAAATCGGCGTGCATTACTCGCGGGTTGCCAATTCTGCATGGCATTAAAGTCGGATAGGTCGTCCACCATATGCCAGCCAAACTGCTGTAATTTCAGTTGTTGCATGCTCGATTGCTTACAATAAAACAAAGCCAGACCTTCAGGGCCAAGCATCCATTTATGGCCGTCTGCGACGACAAAGTCGGCATCAATTGCTTGAACATCAAATTGAATGGCGCCAATTTGTTGAATAGCATCGACACAAAATAAACTGTCATATGTCTTACATGCGTGCCCTAGTTGTGGCAGGTCTATTCTTAAACCGGTCGCGTACTGTACTGCGCTAATACTGAGCAGGCGTGTGTTGCTATCTATCTTATCGATGATGGCCTGCTCAGGATTTACACAATTAATGTCTGCAATGCGTAGTTCGATACCTTCTCGTTGTAATGCATCCCACACAATAAAATTAGAGGGGAATTCCTGATTGCTGATCACGATATTATCACCCACTTGCCAACGAATGCCTCTGGCAATAATTGAAAGCCCTTCAGAGGTGTTTTTAAGCAGCGCTATTTCATCCGCTGATTGTGCATTTATCAGTGTGGCGAGTGATTGTTTCAATGCCTGCTCTATTTTAAGCCATTGCTCATAATGACGCGAGCCGACCTGGCCATTTTGTTCGGCAAACTGTTTAACCGCCTCAACCGTCCGTATGGGCCAGGGCGCAACGGCGGCATGGTTAACATAAATTAGATTGGGGTCGATATTAAAGTGGCTGTACATTATTTCATTCTTAAATTTTAGTATTGTGCGAAAGCGCTACTCGTTAGAAGATAGCAGCTATGAAATGAATAGGTAAGGTAAAGCGAGGGTTTTTTATGCCTATAGAAATAGAACGAAAATTTTTATTGTCCAATGATAAGTGGCGTGATGAGGTAGTAAGAAGTAGTCGTATTCGCCAGGGGTACATGGGAAAAATTGATAAAGCATCTGTCCGTATTCGAGTGCAAGGTGAAAAAGCCAATATAAACATTAAAAGTGCCACACTGAGCATGCGCCGTATGGAATATGAATATGAAATTCCATTAGATGAAGCAGAAGAAATGTTAGATCAGCTGTGCAATCAGCCACAAATTGATAAAACACGGTTTATCGTTGAACAGGGTAAGCATGTTTGGGAAATAGATGAGTTTTATGGTGCTAATCAAGGTTTGATTGTTGCAGAGGTAGAGCTGGGTAGTGAAGATGAAGAAGTGCTTAAACCAGACTGGCTGGGGGATGAGGTAACATCAGATCCACGATATTACAATGTCAGCTTAATAAAGAATCCGTTTACAGAATGGTAATTAAACAGTGTGGTTTAATTTAAAAAGCATACTCAAAAGTAGCTAACACATGTCTATCCAGGCCAATGGTGCCTTTATCAAAAGCTTGATTATTAATGGTTGGGTAGCGCAGTGTTTCATCCGTGATGTTGCCAATTTTTAAGCTAATGTCTAAATTTTTAGTATAAACATTGTTCATTACAAGGTTTATATCAACACTGCTTATTGCACCTATTTCATCACCTGTTCTTGCGCCATTGCTAATGCGCTCTGCAAGAGTGTTACCCGTATTTGAGATTTTCCATTCAGCTAGAACTGAACCAGTATAGTGACCTAGTAAACTTAGGTGTGTATTACTGTTAAAGCTATAGGTGGCTCTTAAATTGGAGATAACCGAAGGTGCATAGGCTGGGTCTATGCTTTCATAGCCGGGTGTATTATCTTCAACCTCATGCAGGCTAATATCAAAATTGACTTTTAAAGCACCAGTGAGCCGGGCTGTCGTTGTAAGCTCCAGGCCTAGTGTTTCTATTTCACCAACATTATCTAAAGAACTGACAAAAACATTGTTGTCTAAAATGGCGCTGTTGATGATTAAATTGCTTGCGGTGTTGTGGAAGACGCCAACCTGTAAGAATAATTTTTCTTGAGCCAGAATATAACTGGCTTCAATAGAGCGTGTTTTTTCTGGATTAAGTGCAGGTTTTGAGAGTTCAAGTATAGAAAAGTTATTCGCTGGGCTGGGTGCTTTTTCGCCTGTGCTGAATATTAATTTAAAATGCTGGTTGTACCCAATGTCATAAATATAAGCCAGTTGGGGTGTATAGCTAATATCGTTGTAGGAAACATTGCGAGTTAAATTATTTTGATTGTTAATATCGATATTATCATTGTATAAATTGATTCTATAATCTTCCTGCCACTCTGCGCGTAATCCACCCACTATGGTTAGATCATCGGTCGCCTGGTAGTTGATTTGTGTAAATACAGCATTGGTGTTTAGGCCATCTTTTTCATTTACCTGTATTTCGTTATTCGGCACAGCAAATGTAGGGTAATCATCATAGGCTTTATATTGACCAGATCTGCGCATTAAACCAAATATGGTTTCCACTGAGCTTGTGGGTGTCCAGATTAAATTAAGCTCGTATTCCTGGGCTTCTGTAGTGCTTTGGTTGTTAGAGAAAAACCCAGTGAAGTTATATTCTTCATCCAAAAAATAATTGTTATAAAAGAAAGAGGCTTTACCGGTTAATTGCAAATTATCCTTAACTTTTTTTGTGTAATGTAAAGAGACATTAGTTGCTCTGGTAAAGCTGCGTGAGCCACTACCGACACCGGGCTGGCTATCAATAACATTAGAGCTGGCATTAACGTGGCTGAAAAAAATCTTCAAGTTTTTAAATTGAGCAGAAAAATCAAAATACTGGCTTTCGTAGCCTAATACGGTTTTATCATCGCCACTTAAGTTCCAGTCTGCGGGCAGTGTAGAGGTGTCAGAAATTAAGCTGGAATAGGCATTGCCAGGGCCGCCCGCCGATTGGTTTTGTGCATTAAATACAAATGAGAATGCCCCCTCTTTTCCTGAAAAACGCGCAAATTTCTTTTGCGAGCTGTGATCTCCCTCTGAGAAGCTAATAATATTGTCTTCACCTTCTACGGGGGCAAGGTTGGTGATGATATTGATAACGCCTAGAAAAGCAGATGAACCATAAATAACAGACATCGGCCCCCGGATAACTTCTATTCGGTCGATGGCCTGTACCGGTACATTTACTTTTTCTAGTGGATAGCTACGTTTGCCGTCTTCCATTTGGCTAACGCCATTCACCAGAATGGCCATGTTGTCGAAATTACCCTTGGAGTAGAGGCCGCGCACGCCATAGTTAACTGAGCCAAACCAGGCCCAGTCTTCCGTCATATACATACCGGGGGTATTTTTAAGGACTTCCTCCAGGCTGCTGTAGCCGTAGCGCTTAATGTCCTGGCGGCTAATAATTACCACACTTGCGGGGATTTCCCCGGCTGTTAAATTGGTTTTGCTTGCGCTACTGATCTCAACATTCATCAGCTCTTCTAGTGACATATTAAATATATCGTCTATTAATTGAGCATGGGAAACAAAGGGCGATAGTAAAATGGTCAGGCTAACAGAAGTAACGAGCTTGTTTTTGAGTGGCTTAAACATACATTTATATTAATTTAAGGTTGAGTCGTGAATTTGCTCTGCGTCCATGAGGAGAGGAGGGAGTAGTAGTGTTGATTTCAGTATAGCTGTTAATTAATTTTAATTTTAATACTCGGTGTTGAGTTATATATTCCAGGTGCCTTGAAGTTGCTTGGGTTTATTTCTTGTCTTTATCGCTTTAGCGTATTGGTGAAATATCTTACAGGGTGTAGGATGCGCTAAAAGCTGTACAAAATGTAGCCAATTACAGTCGTTCTGGTTTGGGCTGATTTGGACAATAAAATAACGGTGGAGAATTTTGTGACTAACATACAAGTCATGCTGGTTGATGATCACGATTTGATTCGATATGGATTAAGGCGGTTATTAGAAGACCAGGCTGGTATAGAAGTCGTGGAAGAAGCCAGTAGTGGAGAGGAGGCATTAGATAAGGTTAGAGGCCTTAAGCCTGATGTTATTTTAATGGATATCAATATGCCGGGTATTGGTGGATTTGAAGCCACCAGTCGACTCAGTAAAACGCACCCTGAATGCAAAGTCATTGTGCTTACTGTTCACAGTGAAGGCCCACTGCCAAGGCGAATTTTAGGCGCGGGTGCGGTGGGGTATTTGACTAAAGGTTGCCCGGTGGAAGAGATGGTTGGCGCCATTCAAAAAGTACATGCGGGACAGCGTTATATTGCCCCGACAATTGCTCAGCAAATGGCACTTTCTATGTTGCCAGGAGAAGGCTCGGTTGTAGACTTATTGTCGCAGCGTGAGCTTCAGGTGCTGATTATGATCAGCCGTGGAATGCGTACAAATAAGATCTCTGAGAAGCTTTCTCTAAGCCCAAAAACCATTAGTACCTACCGTAAACGCTTGCATGAGAAATTAGATGTATCAAATGATGTAGAAATGATGCATCTGGCGATTAAGCACGGATTACTAGACGAAGAGTAGTTATATAAAACAATAAGTTATTTATATTATATAAAGTAATATGTAATTATAAAGCGGCCCGCTAGCAGCTAAAACTGCAATAATAGCGGGCCGTTTTAGGTTTAAGGCCCAGAAATTCAGTGATTGATGTATTCTGTGAATATATATATGTTAATAATCAATATATTAGAGTTATTATATAATGTTATTTATAGGTTGATTTTAGCGGTTTTTTGTCCCGTTTTTAGGTTGTTTAATGGTCGTGGAACATATTGGGGTAGCGTCAGTATTTTGGCATTTAAGGTTTTTGATGTGTTTTACCCGGTCCAAACGCATGCCGCGTAAAATGACCAAATTGAATTTTACTCCATCTTAACCAAACACCAATTGTCGCAATTACCGGGTGAACCCAGCACCTTGCTGTGGTTAAATTAAGCCATGTCTGAGTCCCCCAACGAAACCCTAGTATCCGCATTTGATGCACCACGATTTTTAAAGAATACCTCTAGCCATGCGGGTGTTTATCGTATGTACGATGAGCTGCAACAATTGCTTTACGTGGGCAAAGCCAAGAACCTGAAAAACCGACTTTCCAGCTACTTTCGCAAAACCGGTTTATCACCCAAAACCCAGGCACTGGTTAAGCAAATTCAACACATAGAAACCACCATTACGCACACCGAGAGTGAGGCCTTGTTGCTGGAATCTAACCTCATTAAAGAGCACCAGCCACGCTACAATATTTTGCTGCGTGATGATAAGTCGTACCCCTATATATATGTCTCCGACCAGGATGCTTACCCGCAGATAGTCGTGCACCGTGGCGCCAAACGCAAAAAGGGTCGCTATCTGGGGCCATTCCCTGGCGCGGGTGCGGTGCGCGATAGCCTGGCGTTTATTCATAAGCTGTTTAAAATTCGCCAGTGTGAAGATAGCTATTTTAAAAACCGTTCGCGGCCCTGCCTGCAGTATCAAATAAAGCGTTGTACCGCGCCCTGCGTGGGTTACATCAGCGAAAATCGTTACCGCGCAGACATTGATCATGCGCTGCTGTTTTTAGAGGGCAAAAGCACTCAGCTAATAGAAGACTTAGTGCTCAAGATGGAAGCCGCCTCACGGGCCTTAGACTTCGAAAAAGCCGCGGTATACCGCGATCAAATTCGTATGCTGCAAAAAGTTGTGGAAAAACAGTATATTTCCGGCGATGATCGTGATGTGGATATAGTGGCCTGTTACACCTTTGGCCCGCAGGCCTGTGTGCAAATCTTCTTTATTCGCGAAGGTCGCAATTTAGGTAATCGCAGTTACTACCCCAAGCTACCCGAGGCGATGAATGAGTCTGAAGTGCTCAGTGGTTTTATGTCGCAATATTATTTGCAGCAGCAGGGCGCTCAGCAAAAGATCAATGAAATTATATTGAGCCACCCCTTAGATGAAATGGAGGTGATGCAGCAGGCGGTGAGTAACCATCTGGGGCACAATATTAAGCTCAGCCACAGCGTAAGAGGTGATAGAGCGCAGTGGGTGAAGATGGCTGCCAACAATGCTGAAACAGCCCTTAAGGCCAGGCTTAATTCGCGTGCCGGTATGCTCAAGCGCTTTGAGGCCTTGCAGGAAATACTTCAGTTAGAAGAGTTACCCACGCGCATCGAGTGCTTTGATATTAGCCATACCTCCGGCGAGGCCACTGTGGCCTCCTGCGTGGTGTTTACCCTGGAAGGTGCCTACAAACAGGATTACCGTCGCTTTAATATAGAAAATATAGAGCCCGGTGATGACTACGCCGCCATGCGCCAGGCCTTACAACGGCGTTATACCAAGCTCAAAAAATCTAAAGCCAGCAATGAAATTGATGCCAAAATGCCCGACATACTATTAATAGATGGTGGTAAAGGCCAGTTGCGTCAGGCGGTGGAGGTAATGGATCAGCTGCAAATTGATGACATACTATTAATAGGTGTCGCCAAGGGAGAAGGGCGTAAACTGTGCCTGGAGAAACTGGTATTTAGTGACGGCAGGGAGGATTTGTATTTACCCGATGACTCCATAGCCTTTCATTTAATACTCAATGTGCGGGATGAAGCGCATCGTTTTGCGATTAGCGGGCATCGAGCCAAACGAGATAAAGCGCGTCGCACCTCACCGCTAGAAAGTATTCCGGGCTTGGGCCCCAGGCGCAGGCAAAGTATCATAAAACACTTCGGTGGATTACAGGGCGTGAAGCAGGCTGGTGTGGAAGACCTGGCCAAAGTGCAGGGTATTAGTAGAAATCTCGCTCAGATCATTTATGATGTGCTGCGGTCTGAATAGCTAAAATCACAATCAGGCACAAACGTTTATACTCAAAATTTACAATAAAAAACCCTGGGCAATAATGTACTTAAATATACCGAATATTCTTACTCTAATACGGCTTGGTTTTATTCCCGTCATTATGGTTGTCTTTTTTCTGCCCTATGAGTGGGCGCGCCCAACAGCGGCCTGGTTATATGGCTTAGCGGCAATAACCGACTGGTTCGACGGCTACCTGGCGCGCAAGCTAAACCAGCAATCAGCCCTGGGTGCATTTTTAGACCCAGTGGCAGACAAGCTCATCGTTGCTGTTGCGCTTATACTTATTTCATCAGAAGTGGCGGAGTATCACTGGCTAGTTATAGTCGGCACTTCAGTGATTATTGGTCGTGAAATTACCATCTCTGCATTAAGAGAGTGGATGGCTACCTTAGGCCAGCGATCCACCGTGGCTGTTTCCATGATGGGCAAAATAAAAACCGCCGTGCAAATGTTGTCCATTGGTTTCCTCTTACACAAGCTGCCATTTTATGGTGTAGATACAAGATTAACAGGTGTTGTTTTATTAATGATTGCCGCTGTGCTAACCGTTGTATCAATGTTTATCTATTTAAAAGCAGCCTGGAATGTAATGCGCGAACACGGGTAAAACACTGATAATATAAACTTTTTTATAATAAGTTAAAGAATGTGCTTGACGACAAACAGTGGATACTTATAATAGCGCCCTCTGTTGCACGAATAGCTCAACAGCAACAAGCAACCTGGTTGTTCAAGCTGAAAATGGAATATGAGCAGGCCGTTAATCTCGCAAAATTAACCGTCTCAGGAAAAAACGTAGTAGTAGTTTGCGGGTGTAGCTCAGCGGTAGAGCATCTCGTTGCCAACGAGAATGTCGAGAGTTCGATCCTCTTCACCCGCTCCAAATTTAATGTTTAGAGAAGGCAATCTAAGCAGCTAATATTAGAACCTCGCCAGTCGAGGTTTTTTTATTTTTAAAAAAAGGCGGGATAGCAAAGTGGCTATGCAGTGGATTGCAAATCCATCTACCTCGGTTCGACTCCGGGTCCCGCCTCCATTTTTAGCCTTATTATAGGCATATTGCAGAATTTACCAATTTTGCTGCAATAAAAAAGAGTACTTTAAGTCCGCACTGAATAAGCCCAGGTGGCGAAATTGGTAGACGCAAGGGACTTAAAATCCCTCGCCTTAACGGGCGTGCCGGTTCGATTCCGGCCCTGGGCACCATCTATAAACTTATTGAAATCAGTAAGTTACTAATTAAAGCTACAGTAAAATGTAGCTTTTTTTATGCCTGCAATTTAAGCCTCCTGTGCATATCCTGTGCAGTGCGATCGTAAACATTCGTCACTAATCATAATCACTTTGGTCATTAATAGTCATCCCATGTAATCGGGGTAGGGATTGCTGTTGTTTTGGCTTAGTGTGTTTTCTGGGTGCTGTCCTGTCTGATGGGGATTAGGAGGTGGTGTTGGTTTGTAGGTGAGGGCGGTTTAGTTTGAGTTGGTGAGAGGTAGTCACCCAATGTATGGACATCCATTGTTGACGTTCTTCTGATACAGATTAAGTTTAGGTTAAACAAAATAACTTGTTTTTTGTAAGGAAATAAAATAATACTAAGCTACAATAAAAAATAATGATAAATAATATAAGGATATTCTATATGCAAGCACTGTTTAGCCCCGCCATATTTATAATGAACCGCTTTCGTTACCCAGTTAAATTTGGCGTAATTTTTTTAATTATTCTAACGCCTCTAGTTATTCTCAGCAGTATCCTGATAGCTGAATTCGAAGAAGATATTCGTTTCCTAAATAATGAACATTTAGGTGTCGAATATATTAAAGCTGTACGTTTTCCAATCGAACATATTCAGCAACATCGTGGCATGACAGCCGCCTATCTTAACGGCGCCACACACTTCAAAAGCCGTATCATGGCTAAACGGCAGGATGTAGACAACTTTATGATTGAACTTGAAGAAGTCGACGCTAAACTGGGCGAAGCCATGCGTACGGGTAGCAAGCTAAAAGGTCTGAGGGAGCAGTGGAACTCAATTAAGTCTAGCTCATTAGAGCAAAATTCAGCTGATGCGGTTAAAGCTCACAGTGTACTTATCGCTGATTTATTGGGTTTAATGAGTTATGTTGCGGATAGCTCTGAAATTACACTTGATCCCAAAATTGATAGTTATTATATGGGTGCGGCAGTGGTTAGTATACTACCTAAGATGATTGAAAATATGGGGCAGGCACGTGCAGTGGGTTCAGGTGTTGCCGCTAAAGGGGAATTTACCCCCCAGGCATTTGTTAAATTATCTGTACTGGTTCATGGCATTAATGAACATTTTAATGATCTTCAGCTTGCCCTTAAAGCTATATCTGATTACAACCCTGAAATTGCAGAAAAAATTAGAGCTAGTGTTGATATGAACAATGCAGCAGTTCATGACATGAAACAGTTGTTAACAAATGACTTGCTTAACGCTGAGAAAATAAGCGTTGATTCAGAGGTTGTTTTTAATACAGCCACATCTGCTATTTCGGGTTCATATAAACTTGATGACGTAATTTTTCCTGTGCTAGATAATCTCATTTTAGAGCGAAGCGAGGTGGCTAAACGTACTGAAGCCATAGCTATTTCTCTTTCGGTGATCGTTGTTTTTGTTGTGGCTTATCTTTTTGCAGCACTGTATTTTTCAGTCAGTACCAGTATAGGTAAAGTACGTAAGGCGACAAAGGCACTAGCTGATGGCGATTTAACAGCAAATATTCAGCTTGGTACCAAAGATGAAATGCGCACTATTGAGAAAAACTTTAATGAAATGGTCGAAAAAATTGCGGCATTGATTCAGCAGATTTCCAGTGCCACTAATCAACTGGCTGCGGCATCTGAAGAAGTTTCATTAGTGGCAAAAGAAAGTGCTTCAAATGTTGATCAGCAACGACATGAAACAGATCAGGTTGCTACTGCTATTAATGAAATGACAGCTACTGTACAAGAAGTTGCTAGAAATGCGAGTAATGCAGCTGGTGCAGCTAATGATGCTGACAATGAAGCGAATGCCGGTATAGTGGTTGTGAAAAAAACAACAGAATCTATCGGTAAATTAGCGACAGATGTTGAAAATGCATCGAGTGTAATCAAGAGCGTCGAGAATCATAGTGTGAGCATTGGCTCAGTGCTTGATGTTATTAAGGGTATTGCAGAACAAACAAACTTACTGGCACTAAATGCTGCAATTGAAGCTGCAAGGGCTGGCGAACAGGGTCGTGGGTTTGCAGTAGTCGCAGATGAAGTTCGAACACTTGCTAGTCGTACACAGCAGTCAACTCAAGAAATTGAAAGCATGATAGAACAATTACAGCAAAGTGCGCGTGAAGCCGTACAGGTAATGGAGCAAAGCTGTGATCAAGCTAGTACAGGTGTTAAGCATGCTGGTGAAGCAACTGAATCATTTGAGGTGATTACTCGTGCGATTTCAACTATTAGTGATTTGAATGTGCAAATCGCAAGTGCTGCAGAAGAGCAATCTGCTGTTTCGGAGGAAATAAATAGAAGTGTAATCAGTATTAGTGATATTTCTGAATTGACATCAGATGGGACAGAGCAAACATTGTCATCTTCAAATGAACTGGCTAGATTAGCTGCCGATCTTCAAGTGCTGGTAAATCATTTCAAGTTCAATTAATAGCACTTTGATTACCCAGTTCTGATAGCTTGTTTGTGCCATTAAAATTGGATACATAGTTTAGTTTAAATTAGGGAAGATTAAATAATGGATTTTTCTTTTGACGAATGTATGAAGCTGGCAATAGAAGCCCCAGAAGCATTTGAAAGCTACCGTCTAGAAGTATTAAAGCAAGTCATTGATAGTGCGCGACCAGAGGATCGACAAAGAATGCAAGGTCTTCAATTTCAAATAGATATGGAGATACGAAAGGCGCGTACACCGATGTCATCTTGTCTCAGTTTGCAGAGGCTTATGTTAGATTTCGTATTTAACGAACTGGAATTAAGCATTAAAAGATGCGTTGATAAACAAAAAATAGCTGTAGATAACATTACACAGGGTAGAAATGAAAGTGCGATAGTTATCCCTTTATTTGGTACTGACAAATTAAGTGTGTCTGGTCGATCAGTATATTAGTGTAGTGTATTAGTGTCAGGTCTTTCATTGTGCATAATACGCCCGCTTATTATTCGACTGATGCTCGAATAATGAAGATTAAAGTACCTTGCAATTTCTTTCATGCTGTAACTATCATTTTTGTAAGCCGCGACTATCGCTTGATCCCGATGTTTATATTTCTTCGCATAATGTTCAATTTATTTTGATATTAGCCTGCGTTGTCTTAACGGTATTAGGCTAACATCAGCATCTTTGTTGATTTTTCTTTGAAATAAAAGGTGACTGAAGGATTAAAAATTGATCAATTCAAGATGTGATATTTGATTTTGTTTTGATCACTGTCTGAATATCTAAATCAGTGTATCTTTCCACATGGCATAGAGGCGTTCTATTGTTTGTACAAGTTGCGTGATACCAAAGGCACTAACTTCTTCTGCTATTTTCATTCCATCAATATATACCCTCAGCACAGTAAGGTTAAATACGCTATGCTGTGCGCAGGTTTAAATAAACGAGGTCTGAGATGTTCCCATTAATGCCCTATTAATTGAAAGCTGCTAATATATTGCAATACAATTCATAAAATTTGGGGATATATATGAAAAAAGCCATTTTTGGTTTACTGCTGATTATCGTTATCGCTATAGGTGGCAGTGTTTATTATCTATTGACTAACCTCGATTCCCTGGTTGAAAAGGCCATTGAAAAATATGGTAGCGAAGCGACACAGACATCTGTGCTCGTTGATAGCGTCGAAATAAATCTGACTGACGGAGCCGCTGGCATTACAGGCCTGACGGTTGGGAATCCCGCTGGCTATGGTTTTGCAAATGCGTTTTCTCTGGGAGAAATTCGTGCAGCTATCGATCTACAGTCTTTACAGAAAGAACCTTACATTATCAATGAAATTACCGTGCTAGCACCGCAGGTGTTCGTCGAAATTAATGAAGATAAAAAAACCAATCTGAATGAACTTAAGAATAACCTTACTGCGGGTTCGACGGATAAGCCGCAGGATATAAAATCTCAGGCACCCACTGAAGAACCGCGCCTTATAATACGCAGGCTTACATTTGCTGATGGCTCCATACAGGCAAAGGTGGCGACACTGCAAAATAAGGAATATCAGCTCAAGTTACCAAGTATGGATATGACCAACCTTGGTGGAAGTAAGGGTGCTACGGCGACTGAACTTGCCAGTGAAATACTAAAACGTTTAACCGATCGTGCCAGCGATATTGTCAAAAAAGATATTGTCGATGCAGAGTTAAATAAACTAAAAGCAAAAGCACAACAAAAAATTGATGAAGAAAAAGCCAAGCTTCAGGAAAAAGTCGATAGCAAGGTAGAAGCAAAGAAAGATATAGTTAAAGATAAAGCGCAAGACAAACTGAAGAATCTATTTGGGAACTAATTTCATAAAAGAATTAATAGATGCCAGAGCGCAATTGTTTCTAATATACTAAAGTTGATTCACTAAACTAAACACAAGGATGTGTGTTATGGCGAATCCGGCTTTTTTGACTTCACAGCGGTGCCCCCGCCTTGCTTGATCCGCCCTACTTAGAGCTATTACTAATTTATCTGTCTCACGCTTATATTTGTTTGTTCACTGCGTTTATCTACGACGTGTAGATGGTTGTAGTGCTTCAAGGTCTTCACGAACCTGGTATAGAGTTCTTTCGTATACGATTTCTCTGCCCATAATTTCACCGGCATAGGCCATATTATTGCTGGTAGGTAATAGTTTACATTTTGTACTGTGTATACCTTCGCCAACCATTACTTCTATTTGTTTTTCAGTTTTGCTGTAAACAAGTACTTCAATTAGCTGATCATTTTCTGTAGAGCGAACTTTTATTTTTTCATCGTTCATGTTTATATCATCCTGTACTTTTTCAGTTTAATGAAGAATTAATGCTTAGCCTAATTTACGTACTCTAAACATCTTACCCTTAACTTTTCCTTCCGATAATGTTTTTAGTGCTTGTTTGGCGATAGAGCGTTCTACGGCGACATAAGCAATCGTATCAAAAATATCTATTTTTCCAATTTGCTTGCCAGTTATTGTTTTAGTTGCAGTTAGTGCGCCTAATAAATCACCGGCGCGCACCTTGTTTTTACGCCCGGCATTTATGCACAGGGTGACCATTGATGGGCTTAGCTTAAAGTTTTCACGTAATTTAAGTGATGAGCGATTTTCAATGTTCGCGGGTGTTTTTTGATAGTCTTCAATGGCGTTAATTTTTTGTGCTTCAGATGCCATAAACATGCTCAAGGCTAAGCCTTCATTGCCAGCTCTACCGGTGCGACCAATTCGATGAATGTATATTTCAGGGTCTGGTGATAATTCGAAATTTATTACTGCGTTTAAGTCTTTAATATCAAGTCCGCGTGCAGCCACATCAGTGGCGATTAGAATAGAGCTACTTTTATTAGAAAACTGTACCAATACTCGGTCGCGATCATTTTGTTCAAGGTCACCGTGTAAGGCAATGGCATGGAATCCCTGGCTCCATAATTCTTCTGCTAATTCTTTACACTGATGCTTTCTATTACAAAACACCACAGTGTGTTCTGGCATAAAATGGTGCAACATGGCTATTAGGGTACTTGTCCGGTCACCTTTTTGAATTTCATAAAAGATCTGTTTTATTTTTTTACTGTCATGCAGGCTTTCTACTTTTACATCAATGGGATTTTTTAGAATAGCCTTGCTAATGTTTTTGATGCCTTCAGGGTAGGTGGCTGAAAACAGCAGTGTTTGACGTGTGACTGGTGTGTAAGCAATTATTTTCATAATGTCTTCATTGAAGCCCATATCTAACATGCGATCGGCTTCGTCTAAAACCAATGACGTTAAACTGTCTAATTTTAAAGAGCCTTTTTCTAAGTGCTTTAAGATTCTACCGGGTGTACCTACAACAATATGTGGCTGATGTTCAAGAGAAGCGAATTGTGGCCCAATGGGTTTTCCGCCACACAGACTGATTATTTTTGTATTAGGAATAGCACGGGCCAGGCGACGCATTTCGTTACTAACTTGATCGGCTAACTCGCGAGTTGGGCAGAGTATGAGTGCCTGTGTCTGGTAGCTTTGTGAATCGAGTTTGTGGAGTAATCCGATACCAAAGGCGGCTGTTTTTCCACTGCCTGTTTTGGCCTGTGCCTGAATATCCTTACCTGCAAATACCTCGGGCAGGCTTTTAGCCTGTATCGGGGTCATTGTCTTGTATTCAAGTGACTGAAGGTTGCTTAGGAATTCAGCTGAAAGGGGTAGAGAAGAAAAAGCGGTATTGGCCATAGTATTCGATCTTAATTGATATGTGCGGTAAGGCAGCGAGTTAACAGGTTGAGGTGCGTATGATACCACTTAATCTGTAACAGATATTACAAGTGTTGACTGTCCGTTTAGGGGCTTTAGCTTAAAGCTAGCTTGCAGGCTATAATATTTTGACAAATCGCTAATCAAAGTTTTGATGAAGTTGAATTTATATGGAGAAGATGCATGATTGTAAGTAATTTGGAAGTGGTGCCGGGTAAGCGAATAAAAACTCATTTTGGGCTAGTGCAAGGCAGTTCTGTACGCGCCAAACACGTTGGACGTGACATTATGGCGGGTTTAAAGAATATATTTGGTGGTGAACTTAAAGGTTACACCGAATTATTGCAGGAATCTCGGGAGGAGGCGTATCAGCGCATGCTGGATCAGGCCAGGGCAGTAGGTGCAAATGCAGTGCTCAATGTGCGTTTCTCTACATCGAGTGTGGCAGCCGGTGCAGCTGAGCTATTTGCCTATGGTACAGCGGTTATTCTGGAGTAGCTTATGCTTGATCTAATTATATTTTTGTCACTATTGGCACTGGGTTATGGCTTTGGCCAATATGCAGAAAAAAAGCATTATACTTCTATCCGTAAACGCGAGCTTCTTCTGAGATCTGTGCCTGTTATAGCGTCGCGAATTCCACCGCATGGTAATCCTAATTATGATAGTCAATTGGTTAGTGGTAGTGTGGTGATTTCTGTCGACTACTTTAAGCGGTTTATTGCAGGCTTACGAGGCTTGTTGGGGGGGCGTATTACATCCTATGAAACCCTGCTCGATAGAGCACGTCGTGAAGCCATTTTAAGAGTTAAGCGTGAGGCCAAAGATTTAGGCGCTGAAATGGTGTTTAATATTAAGTTAGAAACGGCGAGTATCCATAAAGGCCGTGGTAATGCTATAGGTTCTGTAGAGGTGTTTGCCTACGGTACAGCTCTCATTCCAAATTAAATCTATGCAATATAGTAATCCAAAAATACCCGAAGGTATTAATACCAGTAAAACTAATCCACTTAAAGAATTTTTTGTTTTAAGTGGAGGGATAATCTTTGCAACGATAGCGGTGTTGGCCATTTTGACGATGCTGGTTGATTTTTTTGCGGATAAGATACCTTTTTCCTGGGAGAAAAACATCCCTGTTTCTAAGCTGCTAGATGATAAAAATACGCAGCCAATACCAAATTATTTACAAAATCTCTCACAAAAAGTAATTCAACAGATGGCTTTGTCCGAAAATGTTGATATTACCGTTCATTATATTAATGATGATACGGTAAATGCATTTGCTACCCTCGGTGGCCATATATTTTTGTTTAGAGGCTTACTTGAAAAATTAAAAAGTGAAGATGAACTATCCATGGTGATAGCGCATGAAGTGGCACATATTAAATACCGTCATCCTGTTCGCAGTCTTAGTCATGGCCTTGTAATTAGTATTTTATTGTCACTAATCGGATCATCATCTGGTGATGTTGCAGGTGGATTACTCGGCAGCTCGAATATGCTAACCACGATGCATTTTTCGCGTGACTACGAATATCGATCTGATCAGGCAGCAGTGAATGCGCTGATTAATATTTATGGACATGCAGAAGGAGCTATTGCTTTGTTTGATGTGTTTAAAGGTGAGTTGAATTCAATTCAAACTGTAGAGTTTTTAAATACACACCCATTAACTGAAAATCGAATTTCTAAAACCAGAGAAATTATTATGCACTCTTCTGTTGAGAGCAATAAGTTGATAACGCCTCTACCGACAGAGTTTATTGACTGGTTGAAAAATAAAAATTAACACAGGGATAATTCGTTAAATTATATTTTCATTTTTCATTTTTTTGAATGATTCGTTCAATTGAATGGTCTTCATTAATGGGTATTACAATATCGGCCAGAGAGGGTAGCTTGTTTAATGTGTGCCTGCTGATACGTTCATAATGTTGTATAAAACGCTGTAGTTCTCTGTTCGACATTATTTTAGTGTGTTTGTTTACCGCAGTATTTTGTTTAAGCTTTTCCTCTTGTAATAATCGCCATGCATAAATACGTTCAAAGCCAGGTGCCTTTAGCATAATATTCATATCTGCGTGGCTAAAAACCTTGTCATGATAAATTTTTAGTTGCTCATTGGCATAGGTTCTCCAGATGCCATTCTCATCTTCACGCTGTTCCAGTGTATTAATAGGCGTGATTAATTCTTCATCAGTTTGAATGGGGCTGTTGTTGCACCACCCTTCAAATAAAATGATATCTATGGACGTGTGATTATTAAATTGACTCCATTTGTTATCGTGCTCTCTATCATCAATGGATTTATTGAAGCGTGGAACAGTGCAAGGCTTGCCTTCAAGTAAGGCTGAAAATGTATTTTCCATTAAGTCAATGTCATGAGTGCCTGGAACACCACGGGTCAATAGTAGCGGATGGATATCTGTTGCTAGCTGCTGTCTTTCAGCATACGTTGCGTAAAAGTCATCTAGTGATATTTCTGCAACAGCGAATCCTGATTCAGTTTCAATTAAATGTTTTAAGAAATGCGTAAGGGTAGATTTACCTGTGCCCTGAGCGCCATTAATACTAATAAATAGGGGTAATTTTTGTTTTTTATCAAGGATTATCTTAGAAAGAGGTAAATAAATATTACTAGCGATCAGTTCAAAACTCTCTGGTAACTGCATTTTCTGTATAAGTAGCTTACATTTTTCTCGAGTTGTTAATAATACAGTCATTATAAATTTATTACCTGTGCCGTTAGAGCGTGATTAACCGAAGATAAAAATTAATATAATGCTATTAAGTAATTATTTTGATTAGGTTTAAAAAAACGCTAAATTATTAGGCTAATAAGTGTTTTGTAAGGTCCTGTATATTAATGCTCAGGCGTCTCTTTCAGGGCAATAGGCTTTTTCTAATTTCGCCATTACATTCATGAAGTGTTCATCGATAGTCAGTGTGGATGTAAGAACTAAGTTTAGTTCGCTCTTGGCATCCTGCACAATTAGCTTAATTAAATCAGTATGTGCATCAGATATATTGGTTCTATTTAAAGTGGCCATCAAGTTTTCTTCGAATGATAAAAATATTTCGGAAATTTCTATTACCTGACCATCCATATTGTCTTGAATGGTTGAGAAAGATTCATTGGTTTTTTTAAAAATTTTATAAATATTTGTTTTCAGTTCATCTAAATCACTTCTTTGACTCAATGCATCTATACGTGCGTTAGCTCCTAATGTAATGATTTCTAAAAAGTTTCGTATCTGTTTTCCTTTGCTGGTGTCTTTATCAGGCAGGTTTGTAGCAATTAAACTAAGGTAACTTTCATTAATGATGAAGTAGTTATCTTTTTCAATGGTTTCACCATCATCCTTATGGCGATTAATGAGGGCTGTGTTTGAGTCTTTATGGGATTCATCTAAAGCATAATTCAAAATGTTTTTTCTATGACGAATTTGGACACCCATGTCGAGTTTAAAATCATCTGTAGACTGGAAAATAGACATAACGAGATCCTGATAGTTATTGGCTGAAATACTATCGTGCAGGAAATCAAGTACATCGTCTGTTTGAGCTATTTCTATCTCATCGATGGGTTTTTCATGAGAGCTTATGATTCGATCTTTGACCTGGCTAAAATTTAAAGCTTCTTCATATACGCCTAGCCGCTCTTGTGCCTCGATAAGATCGTTTTGTAGCATAAAGAAGTTTTTCTTGAAGACTTCAAGGTTAGTAATGCGTTCTTTTAGAAAGCTATTCTCATGCCGCAATTTGCCTTCCTCGGTTAGAATTGAAGACCTAAGTGCATCTTTGCTGTCTGTAGGCATAGGTTATATTTTCCAGTTAAAGCAATTTACACTTTTATAATAGACAAGATACATAATAATATATGTGGTTTATTTATTATTATGTAAAATAATTGTTTGGATTTTGCCTGTTTGGGTCGATAAGCTGCTCTGATCATGTCTAGCACGCTTACTTTGATCCAATATATCAACGATTTAACGATATCATTATTTGATTTCGAGTACTCTTACAATTTATATGGTTTCCAGGCTCAATATTGCACTTTACTATGAATGATTCTACACCCATAAAAATCAGCTGGCCCTTTATTATTAACTTAGCAAAGCAGCATAAACAAACACTGTTACAAGCCAATATTATAGCGATTTTTGCGGCATTAATTAGCGCGCCTATGCCTATGTTAATGCCGCTGTTGGTTGATGAAGTGCTGCTCGATAAACCCAGCTTCCTCATCGGTTCGATGAATGCACTCTATCCTGAGGCGTGGTGGGGCCCTGCGCTTTATATTGTTACGGTTATGTTGTTGACCATATTCCTGCGATTTGTCTCGATGATGTTAGCCGTTTGGCAAACCTTCAAATTTACTCAGATTGCGAAGGACATAACCTATAACATCCGTAAAAAATTACTCAATAAATTACAATTTGTGGCTATGTCGGAGTATGAAACGCTAGGTAGCGGTACGGTTGCTTCTCATCTGGTTACCGATGTTGAGGCGATTGATACATTTATTGGCTCCGCACTTAGCAAATTTATTGTTGCCTTGTTATCAATTATCGGTGTGGCGGCTATTTTATTGTGGATACATTGGCAGCTGGCTTTATTTATTTTAATTATGAATCCAGTCGTTATTTACTTTACAACGGTATTGGGGCGTAAGGTAAAGGTTTTAAAGAAAAATGAAAACTCGGCGTTTGAGCTGTTTCAGCAGTCGCTAAGCGAAACGCTCGATGCTATTCATCAAATCCGTTCAGCAAACCGCGAGCGCCATTATTTACAAAGAGTGGCGGATAGAGCACGCGGCATCAAAGAATCTTCGGCTGCCTTTAGCTGGAAAAGCGATGCGGCTAATCGTGTTTCATTTTTTATCTTCTTAATGGGTTTTGAAGTATTTCGTGCCATGAGTATGCTGATGGTGGTGTTTTCTGATTTGAGTATTGGGCAAATGATAGCGGTATATGCCTACCTCTGGTTTATGATGGGGCCAGTACAGGAAATTTTAAGTATTCAATATACTTATTATGCGGCTAATGCCGCCATTGCCAGGCTTAATAATTTACTCAAGCTTAATACTGAGCCTCAATTCATGCACCATAAAAATCCTTTTGCAGGAAAAAATACGGTTGCACTAAGAGTTGAAAATATTGATTTTAGGTATGCTGATGGAGAGCCAGTCTTAAAAGGCTTGTCGTTAAATATTCATAAGGGTGAAAAAATTGCTGTAGTGGGTACGAGTGGTGGCGGTAAATCAACCTTAGTGCAAATGATTTTAGGTATGTACCTACCAACTCATGGGCAAATATACTTTGATGAAGTACCCGTATCTGAAATTGGCCTCGATATAGTGCGTGATAATGTAGCAACTGTTTTGCAGCATCCGGCTTTATTTAATGACACGGTTAAGCATAATTTAAATTTGGGTAAAGAATACTCTGATGCTGAATTGTGGAATGCTTTAGAAGTGGCTCAATTAAGTGAAACCATTCAACGCTTGCCTCATCAACTGGACACAATTGTTGGCCGTAGTGGGGTTCGTTTGTCCGGTGGGCAAAGACAGCGCCTTGCGGTTGCACGAATGATTCTTTCACAGCCTAAAGTGGTTATTTTAGATGAAGCTACATCGGCATTAGATACAGAAACGGAGGCTAAGTTACATGCAGCGATGCAGTCCTTTTTAAAGGACCGCACAACATTAATCATTGCTCATCGTTTAACGGCGGTTAAACAGGCTGACAGGGTTTATGTATTCGATGACGGTAAAATAATTGATGAAGGCGTGCATGATGAAATGGTGTTGCGCGATGGTATATATAAGCAGCTGTATGGTACACCTGTTGATGTCTAGTTAAATATCATTAAGTACTTTATCATGATGGATAATACCGCTAAAACCATGCAAGAATTCATCGGCCTTGTGAAAAATAGCAATGAAAGCGTACTGGGGTAAAATACTTGAATACAAACATTAGAATTGGTCATGGTTATGATGTGCATGCTTTTGAAACAGGTGAGCATATTGTTTTGGGTGGTGTGAAAATTCCTCATCACAGCCAGTTTAAGGCGCATTCCGACGGGGATGTGTTGATACATGCCGTGTGTGATGCATTGCTCGGTGCTTTGGCATTGGGTGATATTGGGCAACATTTTCCCGATACAGATAATGCCTATAAAAATGCAGATAGCAGAGATTTACTAAAACAGGTTATTAAAATGGTAAATCTGCAGGGTTATGAACTGGCTAATCTGGACACCACTATTATTGCTCAGGCACCTAAAATGTCACCGCATATTGCTAGTATGCAGGCCAATTTGGCAGAGGATTTCCACGCAGAGATATCACAAATTAATGTAAAAGCGACGACGACTGAAAAGCTAGGCTTTCCCGGTCGAGAAGAAGGTGTGGCAGTACATGCTGTTTGTTTATTGCACAAAACAAACTAATTGATTAAAAAAGCCTATTTTTTTGTTATAAATCATCTAATAACTCAAGACAATTAAAGATTATCTTATATACTGAAGCCAAGGGCACAAAACGACGACTTTAGAATATAGATGTATATATGCTGATTTATATCCACGGATTTAACAGTTCTCCAGAATCATTTAAGGCAAGTTTGCTGCGTTCGTATGCGGAGAAAATTAATATGCCTGATGTTCTAGAAATACCGTGCCTTTCCTATGATCCAACGGTTGCCATGGATCAACTGCAGAGCATAATAAATAAATACCAGCAGCAACATGGTGTTCGTCAATTATGTTTTATTGGTAGTTCCCTGGGTGGTTACTACGCTACCTGGCTGGCTGAGAAATATGATAGCCGTGTTGTGCTGGTTAATCCTGCGGTGAAACCTTATGAGCTATTTAAAGAACATTTAGGCTTTAACCGTAATCTTTACACTGGCGAAGAATATACCCTGACGATGGATCATGTGAATAAACTGAAGTCATATGAAGTGGAACAGATCACCAATCCTGATCGATACTTACTGATGTTACAAACTGGCGATGATGTGCTGGATTACAAACAGGCGTTGAACAAATATGCTGCGGTGCCTTCAATTGTTGAAGAAGGTGGCGGGCATGAGTTTGCCGGATTCGACCGTCATCTAGAAACTGTGTTAGCCTTCTGCGGCGTCAACTGCTTAAAAACTTATTCCTGAGGAACACTTCTATGTCGCTTGGCCCGGTCATGCTTGACCTCGTCGGTACGTCTATTACCCAAGAAGAACGAGAAATGTTGCTCCATCCACAAACGGGTGGTGTAATATTATTTACAAGAAATTACGAATCAATAGAGCAAATTACCGCCTTAATTGCAGAAATTCATGCATTGCGTTCACCGCATTTATTGGTGGCTGTTGATCATGAGGGTGGTCGTGTGCAGCGCTTTCGTGAAGGCTTTACGCATATTCCGCCTGCCGCTGAATATGGCAAAGTTTATGCGCAGAATAAAACGCAGGGGAAACAGCTGGCTCAACAATGTGGCTGGTTAATGGCGGCTGAGTGTCGAGCGGTTGGTATTGATATGAGTTTTGCGCCGGTACTCGATATTGGTATAGGTGTTAGTGGGGTAATTGGTGATCGTGCTTATCACTCAAAACCTGATGTTATTGCAGAGCTTGCACATGAATTTATGACGGGTATGAGTCAGGCAGGTATGTCGGCAACCGGTAAGCATTTTCCTGGACATGGTTCTGTGAAAGAGGATACACATACAGCGCAGCCAATTGATAAACGTTCATTAACTGAAATTATGATGAAAGACGTTATTCCATTTGAACGTATGATACATTTTGGGTTGGCGGCAGTGATGCCAGCACATGTCGTATATCCCGCTGTCGATAATAAACCTGCAGGGTATTCAAAAATATGGTTACAACAAATTCTTCGCCAGCAGTTGAATTTTCAGGGCGTTATTTTTAGTGATGATTTAAGTATGCAAGCAGCGGGGGTAGCCGGTGACTTTGCTCAGCGGGCAAATACCGCGTTAGAAGCGGGCTGTGATATGGTACTGGTATGTAACCACACGGAAGCGGCTCAACAGGTATTAGAATCATTGAATGCTTATGCTAATCCTACATCGCAAATACGTTTAATTCGTATGCATGGTCGCGGTATAATTGATCGCCATGCACTACAAGCGTCAGAGCAATGGAAAACCATTGTTGAGAAAATTAGTCAGTTAGGTGATACACCTAATTTAGAGTTAGATGTTTAATTCTTCATATTAACTTTTAATAAAAATAATATGAAAAACCAGTAAAATATAAGTTATGGAATATTTACAAGAAATTTTAAATCAAATCAAACCGGATGAAGAATCCATGTGGATTCTTCAAGTGTTTATTATTGTATTTTTAACACTGCTATTAAGCTTTATTCAAAAGCGAATATTTTTACGTATGGCACATAAATTACAAGCCACAGAAAATTTATGGGATGATCTTTTAGTTAACGCGGCACGTAAGCCTGTCGGTATATTAATTTGGCTATTAGGCGTGTTGTATGCTGCAGAAGTGGTGCGCCATCACAGTGATGACTCCGCCATTTTTGTATTTATAGAACCGTTGCGAAATATTGGTGTCGTTAGTCTTCTTATCTATTTTTTATTGCAGTTAATTAAAGGTGCTGAAGATATTCTCATCGAAAGCCACATCGACTCCGGGGAACGTGACTTTGATAAACACACCGTACATGCCATTGGTAAGCTGTTGCGGGTTTCGGTGTTTATTACAGGTAGCCTGATTCTGCTGCAAACCCTGGGTTATAGCATTTCTGGTTTATTGGCTCTGGGTGGTGTTGGTGGTATAGCTGTCGGTTTTGCCGCTAAAGATTTATTGGCTAATTTTTTTGGTGGATTGATGATTTATCTTGATCGTCCATTTAAAATAGGCGACTGGATTCGTTCTAATGACAAAGAAATAGAAGGTACGGTTGAACACATTGGCTGGCGCTTAACGCGTATCTGTACGTTTGATAAACGGCCACTATATATACCCAATTCTATATTTACGAATATTGCGGTGGAAAACCCATCACGTATGACTAACCGACGTATTAAAGAAACGGTGAGTATTCGTTATGATGATCTGGCAAAAATGCCGATTATTATCGAACAGGTAAAGTCGATGTTACAAAATCACCCAGAGATCGATAACGATCAAACACTCATTGTTAACTTTAATAGTTTTGCGGCATCGTCGGTAGACTTCTTTATCTATACGTTTACAAAAACAACGGAGTGGATTCGTTTCCATGAGATAAAACAGGATGTATTATTAAAAATAGTTGATATCATAAAAAATAATAATGCTGAATTTGCTTTTCCAACTTCAACGCTACATCTTCAATCAGTGCCTGAGTCAATGACTCAAGTAATACCAGAGGTCTCTTTAAAGGCCGGAGAATCTAAAAATGGCTGATAAATTATTGGTCGTGATGGCCAATGTAGACATCACTCGTCCAGCTGAAATTTTACCGCCATTGCTACAGGCGACTATTGCCGCGGCAATGGAATATGATGTGGAGGTGCTGTTTACAGGTTCTGCAGGGCAGCTGGCCATGAAAGGTGAGGCTGAAAGTATCTTGCTGCAGGAAGATGATAGCAAAACGGTATACGATCATATTAAACAGGCTAAACAGGCGGGTGTTGTATTCAAAATATGTTCACCTGCGTTAAAATTTTGGGGTGAAAATTTAATACCAGAAATTGAAGAGACAGTGGGTGGAGCTTACATTATCAATGAAGCCATGGATGACAGTGTTGTGACATTTACCTATTAAAGAGGCTGTAATGAAGTTAGTTGAGCAAGATGTATTTGCTGAGGCGCAGCGTGTTTTAGAAAATGCAGAGCTAATTATTACGCCACAACAAATTGATCAGGCAATACACCAGTTGGCCGCTGAAATAAATACGCAGTTTGCTGAGACAGACCTGCCGGTTATTATTTTACCTGTTATGAATGGCGGCCTGATATTAGGTGGGCATTTAATATCTCGTTTAGAGTTTCCATTAATCGTTGATTACCTACACGCAACCCGTTACCGAGACAGTACATCAGGTAACGACTTGCAGTGGAAAGTAAAGCCACAGCAATCTTTAAAAGGTCGTAGCTTATTAATAGTGGATGATATTTTCGATGAGGGTTTCACATTACAAGCCGTGTTGGATTATTGTAAAGAGCAGGAAGTGGCAAGTGTTCACACGGTGGTGTTGGTAGAAAAAGAACACCCACGGCCAAAAGCCAATATTAAATGCGACTTCACAGGTTTGCGTGTAGAAGATAAATACGTGTTCGGTTTTGGTATGGACTACAAGGGTTATCACCGTAATTTAAATGCCATTTATGCCGTTAGTGACAGCGAGTAAAACATAATGAGTGAACAGCAAAGCATAGCCGTTATTGGTGGCACCGGTCTTTACCAGCTGGATGGGTTAGAAGAAGTAGAGCGACTTAATTTAACCACTCGCTGGGGTGAGCCTTCCTCTGAAATTATCATCACGCAGAAGGCTGATCAGCAAATTGCCTTTCTAGCACGCCATGGTCTGGAACATAATATTCCGCCGCATAAGGTTAATTATCGTGCGAACTTATGGGCATTAAAAGAGTGTGGTGTTAAAAAAATAATTGCGGTCGCTGCAGTGGGTGGGATTACGGGTGATATGTCACCCGAAACACTGGTGGTTCCCGAGCAGATTATTGATTACACCTATGCTCGCAAACATAGCTTTTTTGAAGATGATTTAGAGCAGGTTACGCACATTGATTTTACTGAGCCCTACTCAGCTGAAATAAGAAAGGCCCTAATTGATTCGGCATTAGGTCAATTTACCGATATACGCAGTGGTGGTGTGTATGCGGCAACTCAGGGGCCACGCCTGGAGACGGCGGCTGAAATTGAGCGGCTTAAGCGTGATGGAGCCAATATGGTCGGCATGACCGGCATGCCAGAAGCCGCCCTGGCAAGAGAGTTGGGTATAGAATATGCCTGCCTGGGGCTGGTGGTTAACTGGGCTGCGGGCTGCGCAGGCACCCGGAAAATTGATCATGCTGAAATGCAGCATATTGTGGATAAAGGCATGATTAAGCTTAAAGCGGTATTACTTAATAGCCTGTCTCGTTTGTAATGGAGTTGTTTGCGATAACTAGTTGTATCAGCATATATCGAGTTATGTTGCCCTAATTGGCATCGATTTAAACTATATCGATTATTTTCGAGCAAAATCACACCACAATAGCTTTCGGGCGTATCAATCAATGGCACATTGTTATAAAATACGCGCGCTTTCGAACGATGTAAATTAAGGGTAATCAATGTCACGAGCCGATAAGGTTTCAGACGCTACAGGTCTGGCAAAAATAGTTTTAACACTTCGCTACCATGAGCAATCGCGTCAATGGTTTGCTGTTTTATTTGTATTGTTAGTAAGTGTCTTAGGCAGTTATGAACCAACTTTATTCAAAATCGGCGCAGCCGTAGCCGCTGTGGGTATTGTTGTTCGAATGTGGGCCTCTGGCTATGTAATGAAAAACAAAGAGCTAGCGACAAGTGGTCCTTATGCTTTTGTTCGTCATCCGCTTTACGTAGGTAACATCTTATTATTGCTTGGTTTTTCAATTGCATCTAACCTTATCTGGTCTTATGTACTAATGGCGGCATTGTTGTGGTTTTACTATCCGCCAACCATTTCATATGAAGACAACAAGCTGCGTGGTCTTTTTGGTGAAGAGTGGGTAGCCTGGTCTAAAAATGTTCATGCTTTAATACCTACTTTTGGTGCAAAAGCCGGTAGTGTAAAAAGTAGCTGGTCGTTTAAGAAAAGCCTAATGACCAATGCTGAGCCAGTCATTGTTGTTTATCTTATTGCTTGCTTGTACCTGCTTTATACTAACTAAGTAAATGCTACAGAATCTGGATTTTATTTCAGAAAGTGAATTAACCGCCTGGGTTAACGCGCATCTGGATTCTGGGGCTAAAGAGCTGTCTGCTGGGTATCAGGGAAAAACCCTGTTATTTCAGCAAGGCAGTCATAAACTTGTTATCAAGGCGCCTCTGGGTAACTTTCTCACACGGCCCATCAATCTCGCGCTTCTGCGACATGAATTTCGAATATATCAAAAACTGGCAGGCATGGGTACTGTACCCGTATGTTATGGCATGGCCAATAATGAATTTTTAGTTTTAGAGTTTATTGAAGGTAAAACTATGCGAGAGCGTAGGCCGGATATCAATTCTGGTTTTTACGAAAAATTATTTTTGGCTATTGAAGAAATGCATCAGCATCAGGTCGCACATTTCGATTTAAAACGTAAAGAAAACCTGTTAGTCACGGTAGATGATAAGCCCAAAATTATAGATTTTGGTGTGTCGATACATAAAAAAGAGGGCTTTCATTTTTTAAATCGATTCTTGTTTAAATTGGCAAAACAATTTGATTATAATGCCTGGATTCGGCATAAATATGATCGTCAATTTGACTCACTAAGTGAAGCAGATAAGCCGTTTTTTAAGAAAACACATACAGAAATTATCAGTTTAAAAATTAAAGATTTATATAAAAAATACATCAGGCATTATTATAGAAAATAATTGTTTACTATGTATGATACAAAATTTTAATTGCTAGAGTGTTAATACCAGTATTGTGGATAACGTCGATACGGTGATATGTTATTTACCAGTAAAGCGATAAGCAATAGAAGTAGTGCGCCCAAACCAATAGGGGTGACCACATATGCGTAACCAAGGTTATGTATATCATTACTGCCTATAACAGCTATTAACGCGGTAGCGCCACCAGGTGGATGAAGGCTGCGGCTTAGGTGCATTAGCATAATTGAAACTGATACCGCTGTCGCCGCCGCAATGGCCATGTTTTCTTTAAGTAGCATTGCACAGCTGACACCCACAAAAGCCGATAGAGCATGCCCGAGAATAAGGTTACGTGGTTGTGCAAAAGGGCTGGCGGGTATGGCATACAGTAAAACGGCGCTAGCACCGAATGAACCGACTAAATATAAATTGTCTTCGAGGTGAAGGCCTTGCAAATGTCCGACAACATAGATTGATAGTATTCCTAGAAAACTGCCAAGCGTTGACCAGAATATTTCATGCAGTGGTGCGCGTTGAGGTGCGCGTTTCCCACCACGCATCTTATTAAAATAATTTAAAAACAATTTATTCTCTTCTATTTTATTTTTTTCGTTCATCACTCACTATCACGTGTCTCTGTTCTAAGCTCTTTAGTTTCGAAAGGATCGGTATGAATACATTGCATACCTGCACCGGCAAGGAAGGCGCGTTGTTGCATAAACTTAACCATGGCGGGTGCACCACAGATAAATACCTGCCAGTCATTTAACTTAGGATGATCTACCAGGGCAACTTCACAGGCGCGCCCAGATACTACGTGATTTTCTGTCATATGTTTTGTGACAATGGGTTTGTAGTGCACATTGTTTGCAGTGCTGATAATTTCTTTTATTTCTTTGTCCATATACAGCTCTTCTTCGGTGAAGGCAGCATGGTAAAGATAAATAGGAGCAGTGTGATTATTATGCAGGGCATCGCGAAGTATGCCTATGAGCGGCGCTAAACCGGTGCCGGAACCCACTAGTAATATCGGCTGATTTGTTGTATTCGTGGGATAAAAACAATCACCGATCGGGCCATCTATTTCCAGGCTATCACCGATTTGAAATTCATTGGTGATCCACTGACTCATGTCACCATTGTCCATGCGCTTTACATGTAGCTCCAATGAATTGTCTTCGCTGGGTAAGCTTGCCAGAGAGTAACTGCGAATAAGGCCATCGGCACGTTTTACATTAATAAACTGTCCAGCGTGATAAAACAGTGGTATTGCGGTTTGCAGGCGCAGACGACATACCGTGGGTGACAGATATTCTTTTTCAATTAACCTGGCGCTAATAAATAACGCTTCGTTTTCTGCTAACTTAATGTCTAAATCATCATCGGCATAACACTGGCAACTTAAAAAATAACCCTGTTCACGCAGGTTTGGCTTCAGGGCCGCTTGTGCGGCTTCGGGTAGTTGGCCATTACTGCATTGCATAATGCAGGTTTGGCATACGCCGACTTTGCAGGAGTAAGCTGCATCTATATTATTTCTTAAGAGTGTATCGAGTACTGACTCACCATCTTCTGTTTGAAGATGGTGATTACCATAGGTAATTTTTGCCATAGAGCCTTAGTTACCCAGTACGTCGTCTTTGGTGCTGCCGGCAATCGCCATAACTTCAGCAATTAAATCGGCGGGTACATTTAGTTCTTCTAGGGTAGATTGCAGGTGGCCAGCAACCGCATTAAAGTGGCTTTCATTTAAGCCTTTTTCAACAAGTGGGGCATGTGCTTTGCGCATGTCTGCACCGGTATATTCATTCGGTCCACCAAACGCCATGGTTAAAAAGGCCTTTTGTTTGGCGTGTTGTGCCGCCATATCGGTTGTTTCAAAGAAGTGGCTGATACTGTCATCAGATAAAACTTTGCGGTAAAAAATGTCAACTGCTGCATTTACTGCGGCTTCTCCGCCTATTTTTTCAAACAATGTGCTCATAATTTTATCTCTATGTGGGCTTATTGGTTAAATATGTATTCCAAATACGTATTAAGTCAGGGTATTATTATATTAATTATTAATCCATGCAAGCAGTATAGGAGCTTCAATGCAATTAACCCGTCATACTGATTATGCTTTGCGGGTGCTGATGTATTTGGGTAAACAGCCAGATACATTAAGCAGCGTGTCTGAAATAGCGGCTTATTATTCCATTTCACGTAACCATCTGGTTAAAGTCGTACAGGGGCTTACAGAATATAGTTTTGTGAAAACGACCCGGGGTAAGTATGGGGGGATGCAGCTGGCCTGTGATGCGAGTGATATTTCAGTGGGCAGTGTTGTGCGCAAAATGGAGAACCACTTTAATATTGTTGAGTGTTTTGAGCATAAATCGGATGCTTGCTGTATAGAAAACTCGTGCGGGCTAAAAGCTGTCATTCATCGAGCCACCAGTCATTTCCTGAAAGAGCTCGATCAAACTAGCCTGGCTGATGTGCTTTAAAAGTGGCAGATATATCGTATTAAATCGATTAGATTTATTTCAATTTCTTATTTAATATATATTGGAACGGTATAAGGCTAGCAGCAGTTAAGCTAATGGTGCTGTTTATGAATTTATTTTAAATTTTCCACATACTGCATTAACTGTTGCTCATAGCCGGTCTAAATTTGTATCAAGCTACAGTAGAAAAAAACACCCGCAGCGCTCCCTTAATCTGAAATGGTTTTTCTTAAGCATATATTCATATATGGTTAAATACTTATTTTCCTTGATCAAAGTCAATGAGTTTTTAATGTTTAGCTTACAGACTGTAAGCGATATAAAAGCGTTCCACCTGATACTTTAATCGTTGGCGCGTGGTTACAAGCAGCGATGGATTGACTGCTTTATACACTGAAAATAAGTGTAGCAACCAGATGTGGCTGACAACGTGGTTGATGTGAGTGCGGATATACATTTGTTGAGCTGGTTTACAACTTTAATGGAACTAAGGTGTTTGTTGGTGATCGTACTGTATGTGTTTATTATGATTTTAATTCTGCTAATGGGTGTGCAGATTATGCTACAGAGATTGATGTAGTAAATTGGTTAAACCCGTAGATTAGAAACCTTAATCATTGTTTAAATACGCGAATAATAGCGCAGATAGCTACGTATAAAGTACAGTTTGCGTTACACGTTAATTTTTTCAGTAAACCCTAGTCTCCTGTTTTTCGGGCCTGTCATAAGGCCCGATTTTTTTATCGCTATAATTATGACTAACGAAATAACCGATATTTTAAACGCTTGATAGATTAGGCATTAATTTGCTTTATATTTGAGATGTTTTTGTTATCTGTGTCCCATCCGTATTTTCCACTCCATATTCCATTTCTATAATCTATGCTTAACCAGCCAGGTACATAGGGTTTCTGGTTTGCAATTTTAAAATCCGTCACAGGTGGCGGCCCGGCATGATTTGAAACTGAGCAGCTTTTAGTCATTACCGTGTTAAAACGCAGTTTTATGTTCTCAGTTAATACTTGTGAGTCGACTAATATTTCTGAAAATGTATCCTTGTCTAGCGGGTATGTGTTTGCAATATTATCATTAGAATAAAAGGCGAGTCTTTTTCCGAGCAAACAACTGAAGTAGATTTGTATTTCTATAAGCAATGTTGCTGGTAGTTTTTTACTTTGTTTTTCGGCAGCCGTTGATAACTGTATATCTATATCTTTGCTATGAAATGTTAAAATTTTTTTCATCTAATATCCTTGTTAACTAAACGCGTTGTTTAATAATGTCGGCAACTCTGAAGGCGTTAGCATAAATGGTCCAGGTGTAAGGGACGCTTCCACCCGTGGGCATAAAACTACCGTCGGTTACGTATAAATTATCCACATCATGTACTTTGCAGTCGGCATTTAGAACAGATGTTTTTATATCGTCACCAAAGCGGCAGCCGCCTGCAACCAGATTGGCTGGGGGAGAGCCGCTAATGCTAGAGCGAATATTGTCCGCGCCCATTTGTTGCAATACGCTTTCGGCCTTATTGGCTAAAAACGCGCCCACTTTTAAATCATGTTCATGGTAACCCACACGGACTTTTGCTACCGCAGAGCCCCATTTGTCTTTAATGTTAGTGTCTAAGCTGACAAAGCAATTGTCTGTGGGTAGCCAGTCATTAAATACTTCAAAGCGTAAATCTTGTGTGCCGGTGAATACTGTTTTTAAATCACGCTTTAATGGCTGTCCCCAATTTAAACTATCATCATTATTAAAACGCATCGACATGGCTTTTGCAATGGGGTTGGGGTGACGCAGTAAAAAATCTATGACACCACCTTTGGCTTTTCCACCGAAGGCTTTATCTTCAAAAAAGTACCAGTCCTGTAAACCACGATTAACAAAAGGCCCACGGGTTTTCATCGCTGTTGCAGTCAATTGATCCATTTTACTGTAGTGAAATTCACCGGTGCCGGAACCACCGCCCGAGAATAATAAATTTTTGCCGAGCTGTTGATAGTTGTTGCCCAAACCATTGGGGTGTTTAGGGCCAGTCGATGCGAGCAATAAACGAGAGGTTTCAATGGCATGACAGGCAACTACAAATAACTTGGCAGAGACAGATTGTGGTTTGTCATTCACATCAAAATACAGGGCTTCAGTAACCTTGCCCTGGTTATTGGTTTTTAATTTATAAACTTTGCTGTTTGCTCTAATTTCACAATTGCCTGTTGCCACTGCACCATCTAATAGTGCGGCACGTGAGCTGCCTTTAGCACCAGAGTGGCAGCCATAGCTTCCGCAGTAGCCAGAATACTCACAACTGTTTCGACCATTGTGTGGGCGAGACAATATAGCTCTTGGTGTGGGTAGTGATGTTAGATTAAGTTCATCACAGGCTTTATCAATTTTATTTACAATAGGGTGTTCAGAGGTCGGTGGAAAAGGGAAGTCGCTGGTTGATCTCGGTTCCTGATGTTTGTGTGGAATGATATGCCCTGAAATGCCTATTTCCGTTTCGGCTTTTGTGTAATAGGGCTCTAAGTCTGCGTAACTAATGGGCCAGTCCACTACATTGGCACCTTTTATGGGGCCGAATTCAGAGCGCAGGCGAAAATCTTTTGGTTTGAGCCGATAAAAATACCCGCTCATAAAATTAGATGAGCCACCAACAACATTGCCGTTCCAGAAATCCCAGCCCGATTCAGATGTGGCCTCGCTTACCCAGCCGCCGTTATTGGTTTCTTCCTCTATGACATGCTGCTCATCTTCTAAATTGGGTGTGTAAGTATTGCGTCGACAGCAGGCCATTTCATCTTTAAAGAAATCATCTTCTTTTAACCACGGTCCCTTTTCTAACACTAAAACAGATTTACCTGCTTTTGCTAATTCCGATATAACAGGCCCAGCACCGGCGCCACTACCCACTACGCACACATCATAATCTTTGCTCATGCCTTTGTTCTCCGTTTTGCAGAGGCATGTGCACCGAGTTTAAAATACACTTTATCGACAGAGGGCGTAGGAAAACCGGGAATGTGTTCTAGCCATTTCCAGCCTCGTTGATCTTTATTGCCACCGTATACAGGGTCACTGAGAAGAGCCTCTATTAAGTAGCCCAGCATTAGGGATAACCAGCGGCTACCCGCATTACTGGTTTCAATTTGGCGCAGAATAGTTTCTTTATTTTCAGTGTTTAATTGTGTGAATTTCGTTTGATTATTTTTTAGTGATAAATCATTTAACCAATTGACGCCATTTAATATAAATGCTTTTTCTTCAGAATCGGTGTCGGGGGCTTCCAGCATATTACGTAAAAAACGCAGTGCCGCGATGTCCTGCGCACCGGGTGATGCTTGCTCTAATGAATCACCTGCTGGAAACAAATGTTCTTGCACACTGGCCAGTGTTAACCAGGGATCGCTTAAATTTTTATAGGTGTCTTTATGAGAGTCACCCAAAATGTTTAAGCTGGCCATTCCTGTCATCGGCCAGCTGGTGCTTAATGCGGCAATCGCCTGGATAAACTGGCGACGATTTATGTCTGGAAAATTAGAATATCGATTATTCATATCTATAATTAATCTTTTTTATTTTATAGCCCAGCGATCAAAGAATGCCATAAATGCTTTTCGTTGATATGAGCCGTTATCTAAAAACTCTGCGGTGTCCTGTGAATAGAGTACAGAACCATCTTTATCAGAAACGTACATATGCGGATAACCCAAATTTTTAGGAAAAGGTTGCAAAAAATCAGTGTTTTTATTTTCATCACTCACATTTATTTTTAATATGACGAATGTTTCGTGAAGGCGTTTTTTTACATCTGGATTTTTATCAAAAAAACTATCCATCTTATGACACCATATGCACCACTCCCCACCGAGTTCTATTAGAATTCGACGGTTAGTGCGTGTAGCCAATTCAATGGCATCAGCACCATCTTTAAACGCATCACGCTTAGGATCATATTCAGTGCTATAGGCGGGTAGTGTATCTGCTACCTGATAGGCATATGCAGGGCTTGATATGATTAACATTAATAGCAAAAATAGAGGTGTCGTTTTATGCATATGCTTGTTATATTAATTCTTGGGTTGGTTATGTAGAGTTCTATACTATCAAATGGTTTCATCCTATACCTTTTATTTTAAACACGCATAAGGTTTACTGAATATGACGAATAAATTGATGATTTTACCGAGCAAAGATCCACAGAAAACCCGCCTGGTTAAAATACCCGATGATTATGAAGAGCATGAAGTTTACCGTGCGGCAACCGGTGCTATTGCGCGTATTGAAGACAATGTGCCAGATTATAACTGGGATGATTTGATGGAAGAGTTAGAAGATATGGGCTTTGAAGAGGTGCCATTTTTATTAGGGCCAGAGGTGTAGCTTTTTATAGGTAGAGCTCTTATTCAATTATTTCCACTGGCATACCCACTTCCAATAAACCGCTGCCATGGGCGATAACATTTTGTCCAAAGAATATTTTATTTTCACACAGGCGGTAACTGGCCAGGGTTTTAACCGGCTCTGCGGTCTTTTCGGCGTTTGCCGGGTTAATGCTGGGAATAGTGCAGCGGCTACAGGGTTTTACCAGGCTAAACTCAATAGTACCAATGCGTATATGCTTCCATTGGTCTTCCGCAAAGGCCTCGTTGCCTGTTATCACCAAATTAGGTCGGAATCGATTCATTTCGACGGCTGTTTGCAATCGACTATTTAAATCATCCAGGGAGGCCTGGCTAATCAATAGATAGGGAAATCCATCACTAAACGCGGTTATATCGCCTTTCCGGGCGTAGTTTAAATCAACCTGCCGCTGTTCATCATCTGGAAAGTAGACCAGGCGTGCAGGGGTATTTAAAAACGTGCTAAACCAGTTGCTGGCTGCATCGCCACAATCATAGGCATTGCAGGTATCTTCCCATACCGTGGCTTTAGTGATGTTGTCTGTTATTTGAATATCGAGTGAGGGCATGCCCGGTGCATTCACAGTGAGTTGGCCGTTGTTTAAGCTACAGCGTATTAAGCACATGCGCGCATGTTTGCGCTGTGTGAGCATCACGCCGTATTCATCAATCAGCATCCAGCGTCTATCTAACTCGAGTCCGAAAGGGCTAAGCTTTGCCTGATTAAGAGCGATTTCACCACATGACTTAAGCGGGTATATCGTTAATTCGCTAAGGCTAATCATTTGTTTTACTTAAACAGTTGGTTAACAAAGCCTGCATTTTAGCTAAGCCTAACTCTCGTGCTAACTTGATATTATTGTCAGGTATGTTGGCGGTATCGGGGTGCTTGTTGATGGCTTTCTGTAGGCTATCTTCACGCAATAAATGCAATGTGGGGAAAGGTGCGCGGTTGGTATAGTTTGCCGCGTCATCAGCTTCTTCACCTTCAAAGCAATAATCCGGGTGAAAATGTGCAAGCTGGTAGGTAGAGCGGTAGCCGAGTTCACCGATGAGTTGATCGGCATAATCAATCATCTCCACAAAATCATCAAATTCAGAAAATGCCTCGGCAAAAATCAGCAGTGTTGTTTCTATTTCTGCGTGTTCATCTAAATACGCTAGCGCCCTGGCTAATTCATGCAAGTTGGCTTCCAGTCCATGGGCCATACTCACATCATAACAAATGCTTTCTTTAACAAATTCGCGCTGCGCAAAAGGGCAAAAGTTTAGTTCAATAATAACCGAGCTAAGCCAGCATTTGGTTTGCTCAATAATGGTTTCAGTATTCAAGTTATGCCTGGTCGTATGATGATGCGACAATATATTATCGTTTATTTGCTTTTAGCGCACTAGAAAATGAATGCCTTTAAATCAGTAAACAGCTTTTAGTTTAGAAGTAAAGAATCCACCCGCATAGCGAGTGGATTTGCGTTTACTCCTAAAAGGGGATAAGAATGCCTTGCCCCCTGAGGAGGCAAGGGTTGTTGCCCGAATCTTACTTTCATCCAAGCCTACTGTATCAACACAATAACCGCGTACCCAAAACTTATTTCCCCAATATGGCTTTTTCTTCAGTTCTTTAAACTTATTGAACACGCGTATGGCTGTTCTGCCTTTTACAATCTTATATCAGTAATCAGCTTAGCAACAATGGGCAGTTTGATTTAGAACTCCCAGCGAATGTAATAACCACCTACGTGAATTTTCATACGGTACGAACAAGAAGGTTAAGCAGGTCAGGGAAGACACCTTATCGCGTTATTTATTCCCCCTTTTTGATTTCCGACTTAAGCTAGCATGGCTAAGCCACGTGTGCGCGATAGTATTGCTGAGTGTGTTGAATTTTTCTTCCCACAGCGTGATGACCGGCGCCTGGGTTGTCCTGTTTTTAAGCAAGGTTAAATGAATTACTGGCAATAGCATATTTTATGAAGTATTATTAATAGCATTATAAAAGGTGCTATTGAGGGTGTTGTAATGATAAGTATTACTGCGAATGAGCTAAAAACCAAAGGTGTCTCTGTGGTGGAAAATGCACTGAAAGCTGATGGGGAGGCGATCATCACCGTTCGCGGTGAGCAAAAATATGTGGTAATTAATATGAGCCAGTATAGCAAGCTGAGAGAATATGAACTGGAAATTGCATTGCTGGAAGCCAGAGCCGATATTGCAGAAGGCCGAACCAAACAAGAAAGCGTGGATGAGCACATGAAACGGGTAACCGGTTAATGGTGTATAACCTCGTTTACCCAGACAGTTATATCAAACGAGCAAAGAAATTTTTACGTAAACACCCTGAAATACATAACCAGTACCGCAAAACATTGGAGCTGTTAGAGCTCGACCCTTATCATCCGTCATTACGCCTGCACGGATTAGAAGGTCGATTGAAGGGGCTCTCGTCGATATCAATCAATATGAGTTATCACATTGTGCTTGAGTTAGAGATAAAGGGTGAAGAAATTATATTGATCAATGTGGGTGACCATGATCATGTTTATTAAAAATAATACGTACCTAGAGGGGGAATTGTTTTATTTTAATAAAATGATTTAACTATAACCCAATGCAATTAAGGCTGTGAAGCCTTGTTAAGGAAGATACATTATCTCATTATTTATCTCCCGGTTTAATCCACAAAAAAAGGGTACACATGGTGTACCCTTTTTTGTTGCTCTCATTATAGTTGTGCTTTTACACAACAGTGATTCGTGTACGTGCAGTTCCCACTACGGCACCGCTTACCCAGTCTAAGAACTCAACGCTTACTTCATAGACACCTGTCTGCTCTGGCACAATGATGCAGTCATAACGCTCTGCAGAACTGGCTTTAATGGTGGTAACTTGAACCGGTTCCGGTAAAGCGCGACCATCTGACATGTGTATGTTTGCATTGAGTCCGCCAAAATTAATTCGCTGAGGCAGATAGCCTGCACAGATGTAACGAATCAATAATGAATCACCTACATTCACCGTTGGTGCAATACCGGGTGCGGTTAACGCAGATTGTGCGCCATCTACACCGGTGATAATGAAGTAATCTGGATTGAGCGAATTAAAGCCTTCATTGCCGCCACAGGTACCCGCAGTCCATGACTTATTATGCCAGCTGGAATCGATTTCATCACAGGCCCAGATAACTTCCTGGTTATAGGTGGGGCCGCCTGAGAACAGCGTGCCTGGTCCTTCTGGTGGGTCAATAATCAGCCCGCCGTACATGCCCATTTCTGCGTGCAGCACTGTATTGGTGTGGCAATGATAGAAATAGGTACCGGCATGGGAGGCTTTCCACTGGTAGGTGTAAGTGCCGCTGACATCAAAAGAGTAGTGACCAACACCGTCGTTCTCGGTGCTGGGCTCTATGCCGTGATGGTGAATGGTGTGGGTGCCCTGCATCATGCTGCCAGCAGTTAACACGGTATGTACTACCTGGCCCTCGGTGACACGCATCGCGGGTGAGGGGAATGTGCCGCCACCCATGCCGCCACCGCCATCATTAAAGCCCCACATGGTGATGCTGGCGCCATCGTCCATCGTCATGGAGCCGTTCATGTGTGCTGTGCGGTTAAACGTTACATCTGGGGTAACTTTACCGGGCGTTGCAGGCGCATCGGGGTATATGTAGCAGGTGCCGCCACCGTTACCGTTATTGTGCATCATCAGAGTTGGTTTAAGAATATCAAACATGGTTTATCCCCTTATTTAAATTTAATGGTTGTTGCAAGACCGAACTGATACAGGCCACCACCGGCAGTCTGAGTCATTTCATCATGGAAATGCATAGGGAAAGAACCTGTCGTCACCTGTGGCCAGGAATCAGGCGGCACTTCGAACGGATAAATCACATCAAGGCTACCCATACTATTGGGTAACAGGACGGTGTCTTTTTTCCATACCTGGGGACGTGGCTGACCATTTTCCGCTAGCCACTCCACGTGATTGGCGTGGAAGTGAACGGAATGCATGCACATGCCTGCATTGAGGATGCGCACCAGGGCGCGATCACCAATCGACCCTGTCAAACGGGTTTCCGGGTTGTAACCAGAGTCGATATTGGGGTCACCGTACTCGGCATGCCCGGGCACGCGCATGGTGCGACCGTTGATGGTGAAGTAGTAGGGGTTAAATGTGGATGAAGGTGTAATCCCAAGCCTTACATTATCATGCCAGACCGGGTCAATATCATTAGTGACCCAGGCGTATTGTTGTACAAAGGTTGCACTGCCAGCATAAAGCTCATTCGAGCTACCACTGGGCATGACGGCAAAAGCGCCATGTAAACCTACCAGGCGATTATAAGGGGCGTTGAGTTTATCGTAGAACATATGCGTGCCGGGGTTGCCAGCAGTAAATGTTACTGTTTTCGTTTGCCCACCGGCTATGGTGCCACTGTCCACGAGTCCGTCAATAACAAAGCTGTGGCTGCTACTCAGGGTGTTGACGATGGTAATCTGAACGGTATCACCCTCCTGCACAATAGTTGAAGCGCCTGGTACGTTTAGGGTGGATGAACTACTACTGAATCCCTTGAAGTAGACGTCTACCCCATCAGGCATGGCCGTATAGCCATCGGTTATGTAATAGGTTTTACTGATTGTTGCAGCGTAGGCTCTTGGGATCCAGCTCAATAATCCTGCTGAACCAGCGGCTACGCCGGTTAGGCTTGCTGTGCCGAACTTAATAAAGTCCCGTCTTTTCATGATTTTTCTCACTTTTAGTCTTTTATTTTTAGATTAAAGCCCATTTTTAGGTAAAACAATGCTGTATAAAGCGTTAATAAGGTAATTAATGCTCACAACAATGGGCTTAAATTTTTTATTGAGGTTTTTTAATGGGGGGGGACTATTTTCATAATCGACCACTAACAAACCGAGGCGTGGCTTATGAAATAGGAGGTGGTATTGTGGGTTCAGTTTTATGAGAAACGTATTTTAGATCAGGATAAATGGATATTTCTTTGCCTGCAGGGCGTTGGAAATTATAGTCGCTTTGTTTAAAGCCGTTATCTATATAAATGCTGATAAGCTGACAGTGCGCGCAAGGTTTGTCACAGCATGAGGCGCTATAAATGGATTTGTTCGCAGCTTGAGTGTCAGCATTACGTTTGTTTTTGTTGAGATGACAGTGCTCAATTGATTTATCTTTAGCTATTGAAGGGGTTTGATTGTGCGCTGTAGGTGATATATCAGAATCTGATTTTGAGTCGTGTTTACAGTCGTTGAAAGCAATGGCATTTTGAGAAAATAACAGTGCAAAGATTACGAAGTATGGTAACAGGCTAGCGCTTTTTATTTCACTTGTACTACGAGACATCATTGACGCGAACACCCAAATAATTAAAAAATCGCGCCTTCCATGGAATATGTAAAAAAGATACTACTTTTTCTAAGTTTGTACATTATCAGTAATTGGTTTATTAAAGTCAATAAAATAAAAATGATGTTAGCTATAAGTAAAAGCTATTTTAGAGCTAGCTAATATTGTTTCTATGTGAATATCTGTTTATTCAACAGGCCCAAAGCTTGTCCTTGGCGTCTGTAAAGATTAAGCCGCTTTCCAATTAAATAGTAAGTGTAAGAGCGGTATATAAATGAGGCGTATAAAGTATCACAGAGTCATTATATTTTTTGTTTAACTAAGCATCTAAAATGATACGAGCTAGTTATGTCCAGAACGTTAAGTACGTGGCCATCGACTAACAAAATTTGCATGTTGATAACGCGGTTTAAATACTAGGCTAATTTTGTAATGAGTGGAGCATAGTAAGCACTGCAATATTTGATATAATTTTAACAATATTCATATCTTTAAATCCGGACATTGAGCGGATATTTATCGCTGTATAACCCTGCGTGTATTAAGCTACATCTATACATATTAATTTATGCTAGCTTAACGGAGCATAGAGAGTGTTAAGAGGTGACTAAGTTGTTGTGCAACCAGGTGCTCTTAAAACGGATTTTCCAAGGAATGAAAATGAAAAAGCATACATTTAGCAAGTTAACAAAAGCGTATTTGCGTAAGTTTTTTAAGGACAGGGATCTGCCTTATGAGGAGTGGGATTTTATTATTGATGGCGTTAGTTATCGCATTAATAATTATTATGTCATTGATTCAATTCTCAAGGCTACGCCTGAAAATCAAAGAATGATTGCGGATGCCTTGTGTGAGTATGAATCATCAAATAAAGAGGTTAATAAATTTCTTAGAAACCTTGCTCTTGGAAGTCATAGACAAGTGAAATAAGCGAATACTCATTACCTGAGCGTCACGAACTAGGCATTAGGCCTACATAAAAATATTTTTATGGCTATTTCTTCTAGTTTTATTTTTTAAATAGCGGCCGCATAGTTATCGAAATTTTGTTCAAAATTTGCTTTCCACGCCTTGAGGTCTGAGCGGATATCCATGCGTTCACGCAATACCAATACAATATGGAATTGACCTTTTGCAGAGGGCAGCCGGTAGCGAACATTGCCTGTGAGGTTATAAGTTCTAGGGCTGCCATCTAGCTTAACCAATATATCCAATACGGAATCAATTTCAATGGCATGTTCTACTTCTAATCGAATGCCTCGAGGCGATAGTTCAATGGCTGTGGTTTTTACCGTTTTACCTAAGAGTGATGGATTCTCAGAGGAGAAGAGAATTTTAACTTCGGTGCCTGTGGCAGAAATAAAGTGAGGCTCTGATTTTTTCTTGAATAAATTTTGTACGATTTTTTTCATGGCAGCCTGCTTAATAAGTCACGGTTATAAATTATGTCCTTATCCTTAGGTTCACATAAGACTGGGTTATCATTTAATGCATTATGAATTGTTTTTCTAAATGCTCCTGTATTCAAGCACAGAACGTTAGATAAGCAAGGTGTACTCTACGAGGTCACTTAAAAGGGTGAGGCTGGTCACACAAAAATAGTGATGAAGTGGAGCTTAGTCTTCGCAGGTGTTGAGGACGAGTTGAAAGCCTTGCTCAAATGAGTTGATGGTAATTTTTAATACACAGCATTGTTGGCGTGCGCTGAGATGCTTTCTAAGCATCTGATTAAATTCTGCAAGGTCTAAATTTGTTGAAGCGTGTAGAGCATAAGGCCTTGAGAGCTCGTCTGTTTTAGCTAAGGATAAACTGAATTGCTGTCCTGTTTGATCAAGCAATGTGCATACATCGGCATGTTTAAGGAAGTGATTTTCTAACTCGTTGCTCAGTGCTTCAGCAGATGATAGGTAGTACAGAAAATCGTCATTTTCGAGTATGAGAAGGGCTGGCCACTTAACGTTATTGCGCATAATGTTTTAAATGAGCGCCTGTTCAACGAGTTCTATCCAGTGCTTTACCGGTACGCTGGCTTTTGTGTCTAAATGCATTTGGCAGCCGATATTTGCGGTGGCAATTATATCCGGCTGATCGTTTTCTAAAGCGGTAATTTTATGGGCTAATAATTGCTTAGATAGCTTTGGTTGCAGCACCGAATAGGTGCCAGCAGAACCACAGCACAGGTGCGAGTCATCGACGTGCTTTAAGTTATAACCTACCTGTTGAAGTATATTTTCAACCACGCCACTGAGTTGTAAACCGTGTTGCAAGGTGCAGGGGCTATGAAATGAAACGCTGCTTTTTTGAGGTGTGGTTTGTAAGTCTGCGAAGTTTTCGTGTCTTAAAATTTCACTAATGTCTTTCGCTAATTCGGTCACTTGCCTGGCCTTCTCAGCATATTCAGCATCATCCTGCATGATGTGCGCATAATCTTTCAGCATCACGCCACAGCCACTGGCGGTGACTACAATGGCCTCTGCACCGGCTTTTATAAATGGCCACCAGGCATCAATGTTTTGTTTGATAAAACGCTTAGCTTCTTCGGCTGCAGACAGGTGATGGCTTACCGCGCCGCAGCAACCGGCTTTTTCGGCGGTGATAAGTTGTATGCCCAATTTATTTAATACCGCTGCAGTCGATACATTGGTTTGCGCGGTAACTACCTGTTGTGCACAACCTGCCAGTACCAGCATTTTTCGTGGTTGAATTTGTGTCGGCCAGTTACGTGGTTTTTGCACTGTTGGTATTTTATTTTGCATCGCTTTAGGTAGTACGGGTTTAAATAGCTGACCTAATTTTAACAAGGGAGCAAAACGTTTAGGGTATGGAATAAGTTGGCGCAGTAAAAAACGCGATGTGTTTTCAAGCGCATTACGTGGTACATGCTGTTCTACTATCTCACGACCAATATCTACCAGACGACCATAACGCACACCGGATGGACAGGTGGTTTCACAGGAGCGACAGGTTAGGCAGCGATCCAGGTGGGTACGTGTTTTTATTGTAACTGCCTGGCCTTCTAACACTTGCTTTATTAGATAGATACGTCCGCGTGGGCTATCTAATTCATCGCCTAACAGTTGATAGGTAGGGCAGGTTGCCGTACAAAAACCACAGTGCACACAGGAGCGCAGAATGCTTTCGGCTTCTTTACCATCACGGGTTTGTAAAAAGGCCTGGGTAATATTGGTTTGCATGAACGCGTCCTAAATTAATATGTAAGAGCTTCACACGAGCCATCCCTGGCTCGGCAAAGCAACGATTCTAAAAAATGTGATTTTTCAGAATCTCCCAAAATCCATTACTGGCGTAATCGATTTTGTTGGCACATTCATGTGCCAATCGACTTTTACACTTCGTGCAGAAGTCTCGCCTTAAATGTCAGCGTACATGCGACCGGGATTTAAAATATTTGCGGGATCAAAGGCGAGCTTCAACTGGCGATGCATGGTATGTATGCCTGGGCTTAGTTCATGAAAGGGATCTAGCTGATTCACGTTATTTTTAAATAACGTGGCATGACCACCCAGTGACTCAACCACATGACGAATTTTGTCCGCAGATTCATCGCTACGTAGCCAGCGTAAAGCCCCACCCCAGTCATATAGAGTATCGCCTTGCAGGTTAAGTGGTGAGGCATTAGAGGCTAATGATAATCGCCATAAGGGTATCTCGGTGTCAAAAAATGCATGCTGTTGTTCTTTAATTTGTTGCCAATAGTCAATATTATTTATCAGATCACCACCTATGGTTTGCTGTGATTCTTTTATTGATGCATCATTACTCGCCAGGCGAATATACAGTTTTCCATCGAAATAACTACTGGCGGATAGTGGCAATGATTGCTGCATCCAGCGATGCATTTGATCAATCGCGGTTTGTGCATCGCATTCTAGTATTAGCGTACTTTCAGCTTCTGGTTTAGGAATCACTTTAAGCGACACATCAAGCAGCAAACCCAGTGTACCCATAGAGCCGCACATCAGGCGTGATACATCATAGCCTGCGACATTCTTCATCACCTCACCACCGAAGTGAAGCTGTTCGGCTTTGCCGTTGATGACGGTGCTACCAAGTACGTAGTCCCGTGCAGCTCCGCGGTAAGGACGACGTGGGCCAGAAAAGTTACAGGCAACGGTGCCGCCGAGAGTTGCCGTGTCTGCAAAATGTGGCGGTTCAAAGCCCAACATCTGGTTCTGTTCACTTAACGCGTTTTCTATTTCATTCAGCGGCGTACCCGCGCGCGCAGTAATCACCAGTTCTGTTGGTTCGTAATTAATGATGCCGCGGTGTTCGCTTACATTAATGTTTTCGCCTTGTATGTTGCGGCCATAAAAATCTTTACTGCCGCCGCCACAAATTTTAAGCGCACTATGTGAAGCATAGGCTTGTTCAATTTGCTGTTGAAGCTGTAGGCTAATGTCATTGTGCGTATTGCTCATTAAAAGCGCTCCAGCTCGGGGTGGGCGAGTTCGCCGTTGTGTACATGCATTGCACCAAATTCGGCACAACGGTGCAGTGTAGGCACCGCTTTACCCGGGTTCAGTAAGCCCTTGCCGTCGAAGGCATCTTTTATCGCATGAAACTGGCTAAGTTCAGCGGTTTGGAACTGGATACACATCTGGTTTATTTTTTCCAGGCCAACACCGTGTTCGCCGGTAATGCTGCCGCCGACTTCAACGCAGAGCGCTAAAATTTTGCCACCGAACTCCTCTGTACGTTCCAGTTCACCGGGGATGTTCGCATCATACAAAATCAGCGGGTGTAAGTTGCCATCGCCGGCATGAAATACATTGGCCACGGGCAGCTTATATTCTGCGGACAGCTCCGCCATGGTTTTAAGTACCTGGGGTAAATGCTTGCGTGGAATGGTGCCATCCATGCAATAGTAATCGGGTGACAATCTACCCACGGCAGGGAAAGCCGCCTTACGGCCCTTCCAGAAGGTCATGCGTTCTTCATCGTCTTTGGCTACGCGCACCTCGGTGGCGCCACCCTGTTCTAGTAGCGTCTTTACGCGTGCTACGTGTTCGGCTACTTCCGTTTCACAACCGTCTAGCTCGCAGAGTAATATAGCTTCTGCATCGAGTGGATAACCCGCATGTACAAAGTCTTCGGCGGCTTTAATTGCAAGTTTGTCCATCATCTCAAGGCCTGCGGGGATAATTCCGTCGGAGATAATATTACCCACCGCAGCACCGGCTTTAACCACATCATCAAATGCAGCGAGTATGGCCTTGGCGGTTTGTGGCTTGGGTAGCAGTTTAACCGTGGCTTCAACGAAAACACCTAGCATGCCCTCTGAGCCGGTCATCAGCGCGAGTAAATCAAAGCCGGGTGAATCCAGGCCCGTGCCGCCAAAAGTAACCAGCTCACCTTGCATAGTGACCATTTTAAGCTGTTGTATATTGTGTACGGTGAGTCCATATTTTAAGCAATGTACGCCACCTGAATTTTCTGCAATATTGCCGCCAATGGTGCAGGCAATTTGTGAGGATGGATCGGGTGCGTAATACAGGCCATGGGGGTCTGCGGCCTGGGATATCGACAAATTGCGTACGCCAGGCTGAACCACCGCAGTACGCTGTACGGGATCGATATTTAGAATATTTTTGAATTTAGCGAGACTGAGTAATACGCCATCAGAATGCGGCAGTGCGCCGCCGGATAAGCCAGTGCCAGCTCCGCGAGCAACGACGGGTACCTCAAGCTCATAACACAGCTTGAGAATGGCTTGAACTTGTTCAATGTTGTCAGGTAAGGCGACCACCAACGGTAAATTGCGGTAAGCCGAAAGGCCATCGCACTCATAAGGACGTAAATCCTCTGTTTGGTGTAATACAGCATCCTGGGGGAGAATAAGCTGTAGCCGACGTATTAACGATTTTTTGGTGTCGCTAGACAGTGGCTGTGATTGCATTTATTTATTCAAATTCGGCATTATGGTAAACATTTTGCACATCGTCGCAGTCATCCAGTGCGGCCATAAAGTTATCAAAGTTCGAAATGTCATCTTCACCGGTTACCGTGGTATGGTTTTGTGGCAAGAAGGTGATTTCATCCATTTCAAAATCAATATCAGGCAGTGCTTCAACTAAGGCTGTTCTAACGTTATTAAATTCTGTGTGTGGTGCGAGTACCGTCATCATACCGTCTTCGAGCTCAATGTCAGTGACATCGGCATCGGCATTCATCAATATTTCCAGAATGGCCTCTTCATCGTCATGCTTAAAGACAAAAATAGCCTGATGGTCAAACATGTGAGCAACGGTGCCCTGAGTACCGATTTTTGCGTCGTTTTTGACGAAACATTGGCGAACGTCGGTAAACGTGCGGTTATTGTTATCGGTTAAGCAATCAACGATGACCATGCAGCCACCGGGGCCAAAGCCTTCATAGCGAGCAGGGGAGAAGTCTTCTCCTGCGCCGCTGGTGGCTTTTTTTAGGGCGTTTTCGATAACATGGGCAGGTACCTGTTCTTTTTTGGCTTTTTCAATCATCCGGCGCAACGACAAATTAGAATCTAACTCGGCACCGCCATTTTTTGCGCAGACATAAATTTCTTTACCGTATCGTGAATAGAGCTTGGCCTTAGCGCCCTGGGTTTTTGCCATGTCTGCTTTGCGGTTTTCGTAATGTCGACCCATTGGAAACGATTCTCTATATATTATGATTTTGGTAAAACAGTGATTTTAACGGTATAGCAGGGTAGTTACCAGAGGGATATTAGTATGTATGTCGAATTGATTAAAATTGCGCTAAACAAGCTCAACCTGTGTCTCAGCATTTTGTAAATTAATACGGAATAAAAGTTCGCAAGATTCCTGCTGAGTGTCCTGCGGGCCTGGGTCATCAGCACAGCTACAGCCCGCGATAATACCAGTGTAAAAAATAGTGGTTTTAATCAGTAAGTGAGTAGATGTTATTGAACTGGATATAATCACAGGACTTATTTTTTCGGCGCTTACATAGCTACTAAATGTTAAGCCTTTTTGCAAAGGAAGAAGTTGTTTATCCAGGGCAATGACTTCGTTCTTAAAGATCTTGTTAAAATTTTCTGTATCCCAGGCTTTTAACGATTTTTGTAGAGTAAGCATAATGTTTTATTATTTTTGGCTGATTATTTATCAGTGTCGTTCCAGCCTTTGTTTAACGGCGAATTTAGCCAGGCCCAACAGTGTTTAAAAAAACCTGGTTTTTTAGTTTCTACTGGCGCTTCAATGGTGTCTTCTGGCAGTGTGGCCTGAGCTGGAGTAATTATCTCTTCTACTTCCTTAACCATCTGTGGCGCACCTGATAGCTCAATACTCTCATAAGCTATTGGCATTTCATCTATTGGTTTACCTGAATTAAAGTGATCACTATTAATTTTTAATTCATGTTTAATTTCTGCGAGTATTTGTTTTATATGTTCCGGGCAGTCATTTTTATTTATTAATGCATCTACATCATTTTGTAGTGACCCCATATCTTTTTTAACAGCGACTTTGCATTTTTCCTCTTTATTATTTAAAGAAATAATCTGGCTTTGTATAAATGATTCAGGTACCGGGAGCTTAAATGCGCTAACCAGTGCTTTGCGTGTTTTTAAGGCAATGCGTAGAGTAATAGATGTTTGAGATTTCTTTTTAAAATCATTTACAGAGTCGTGATAATTGCCTTTTATTACATCCGCAAGGCGGTCTCCACTTGCACCTAAATGCTGCTCTAAAAGGGCATCACTTTTTTGAGAAATTTCTAGCATCTGTTTAATGTCGCGATCTATTTTTTGATCGGTAGTGGCGAGTGTGTTTTGTAGCGTGTTGGTAGGCTTATCTTTTAGGCCTTCAGTTAACGATTTGAACTTTGTAACAATTTTTTCAGGTAATTGCGTGGCCGATTTACCCATTAGAATAACGGAATTCAATGCATTGTGCAGGCGATGAAGTGTACCGGTGAGCTTAATCAGCTGTTGTAGTGCAGCACGTTTGTGTTTAATAATATCTAATTCAGACGTCGGGCTGCTCTTGTTAATGCCCCCCTGTAATCTACTCATTTGTGCTAACTCATTGATTTATGTTACGCATAATATAGCTGATAATCAGCTTTAATGATCTTTTATTTCTAATCTTTATTCACAAAAACAATCACATACTTAAACTCAAGAGAAAAATGTTAGCTGCGATTGGAAGCGCTTTCACTTTTCTCCAGGCCGACGATGATTTTAGCCTCTAATGAAGTTGGTTAATCAACTATGTTTTTAAAATTGTCGCTAGTTAAACAAGCCTTGAGCCGCCATCAGTGCATCACGACGTTGATGGTATATTTGGCTTTCATCCACGTGTTTAAGAACACCTTGTTGGTCTAACATGTTTCTTAGTGATTCTCTCGCGCCCACAATATAAATATCACGCCCAGCATTGATCGTATCAGTAATAATATCTTCTATGGCCTGGGATGTAGTGAAGTCGATCGCAGGCACTTCAGTTAAATCCAGTAGCATGACTTTATAATCTTTAATATTTGAATGACGTCTTACAAGCGACTTGGCCGATGAAAAACTCATTACACCGCTAAGGTGATAGAGTAATATTTGTCCATTAGCCTGCCGCATAATCTCAGTTTCTTCTTCATCTAATGGAACGGCTTCGTTATCAGGTTTAGTGATTGCCCGCATATTAGAAATTTGTATGTCGGTTATGCGTTGCATAAACAAAAAGCTCGCCATGACCATACCGATGCCAACCGCGAGTAGCAGGTCTATGGCTACGGTTGTAATCAATACCGTGAACATAATGACAATACCTGCTTTCGGCGCTGTTTTGAGCCGCTTGAGATAGTCCCAGTCGATAATATCTGTACCGACTTTAATGAGTATGCCTGCAAGTACTGCCTTGGGAATGTCGCTGGCAATCGATCCTGCGCCTAACACGATTGCGAGTAAAATTACCGCGTGCAAGGCACCAGAAATAGGCGTTCTACCACCGGCCTTTACATTGGCAACAGTGCGCATGGTTGCACCCGCGCCGGGTAAACCACCGAATAATCCCGCAATGGTGTTACCAATTCCTTGTCCAATCAACTCGCGATCGGATTTATGCAGTGTACGGGTTATATCGTCTGCAACGAGTGAAGTGAGTAGAGAGTCAATTGCACCTAAGCCAGCTAAGGTTAAGCTTGAGGCAATCATCATTAGCATGATATTCCAGTCAATAACAGGCAGTTGGATCTCAGGAAAGCCGGTGGGGATTTCTCCAATAATCGGGGTGCTACCTGGTGGCATAAAAATCAGGTATGCCACAGTACCGAAGACCAGTGCCAATAAAGGTGATGGTGCGAGTTTATTTACTCCAGGTAGAAATTTCGGTACGCCGTAAACTACGATAAGTGCAATGACAGCGAGGCTCAATGAGTTTGGGTCATAGTGAGCAATGTAATCAGGTAACGATTGAGCGGCAAGTAAAGGTTGCGAGGCGCTAGCCTGGCCAAGCAGTGGGCCAAACTGTAAGAAAATGATAATGACCCCAATACCACTCATAAACCCTGAAACAACAGGCAGGGGAACAAGTTCGATATATTTTCCCAGCTTGAGCATACCAAAGGCTATTTGAAACAGGCCGCCCATCATTACCACGCTAAAGGCAAGTGCTGCGCCTTTAGTTGGGTCATCGGGAAACATACCGGTGTATTGCAGAAATATTGCCGCCATGACAACGGTCATGGGGCCGGTAGGGCCTGAAACTTGAGCCGGTGTGCCACCAAAAATGGCCGCAAACAGGCCAACAAAAATAGCCCCGTACATACCTGCGATGGGGCCTACGCCGGAGGCAACGCCCATGGCCATTGCGAGTGGTAAGGCAACAACAGCGGCGGTTAAGCCACCATAGATATCCCCCCGTATGTTATTAAAATGCAATCCATTTACATGAATCATACAGGGTAAAGCCTCGTTATTTATTGATTGGGAGTATTCTACTCAGGCTTAACGAGTATTTCTATTTTTTTAGGTGAGTTAAGTGTTGTTGCGACTTTCTAGGTAGTCATCAATAATTTGTGCAAGCTTGTCGTGAAGATGTTCTTCGAAGGTATCTAGATCCTTACCAAATAAACTCAGATATTTTTCAGCTTTTATGTGGTCGAGTATTTTGTTATTAATGGCATAGTCCATTTCAGGTAATGTTTTGTCGTGTCGAGGAACTAGCTTCCAAAGGATGAAATCAGCATCGATGGGTGCTACCTGAGGCTGACCGAAAGTACAAAACGCTTCTACGTGATCTTCGCCATCAGGGCCCAGGCAGCCAGCTTCAATTCGACATAATACAGTGAGCTTTTGCTCTTCTTTGAGTGGCAGTTTGATGCTCATAATATTAATAATGTTTTATTGTGTTTGTTAAATGAGTCATTCTTAACAAGAATCAAACGACGAGATAATGTAATTAGCTTGCTAAGCTTAGCACAATGCCACTTTTAATCGATGAAATGAATAATAAAAATAAATTAAAGCGGAGCCTTTCTTTACCGATGATTAGCTTTTTTGGTTTAGGCAATATTATGGGGGCTGGCATATATGTATTGGTGGGTAAAGTGGCAGGTGAGGCTGGCTATTTTGCACCCCTGGCATTTTTTGTTGCATCGGTTGTTGCGGCTATATCAGCGGTTACCTATGCAGAATTATCGGCACGTTACCCGGTAAGTGCAGGGGAAGCCATTTATTTACACGAGGGTTTAAATATTCGAGTGCTTACCATCGGTGTGGGCTTGCTCATAGCCACTGCCGGTATGGTATCAACCTCTGCGTTAGCACATGGCTTTGCGGGTTATCTGTCTGTATTTGTTGACTTACCCAACTGGTTGATTCTTGTCTCAATTATTTTGATATTAGGCATGCTGGCAATGTGGGGGATAGGTGTCTCCGTTATGGTAGCGGCAATATTTACCGTTATAGAGTTAATGGGTTTATTAATTATTGTTGTACTGGGTGGCGATTATATTGCGGATACCGATTTACAGCTTAGTAATGATGCGTTTTCACTGAGTACAATTTCCTGGGCGGGTGTTTTCTCTGCTGCTTTTTTAGCTTTTTATGCCTATCTCGGTTTTGAAGATATGGTGAATGTGGCTGAAGAAGTGAAAGAACCTGAAAAAAATATGCCACGGGCTATTCTTATTGCCGTCGTAGTATCAACACTATTATATGCGGCGGTATCGAGCGTTGCCGTTATGGTGATTGAGCCACAGCAACTGGCTATGAGTAATGCACCATTAGCCGATGTCTATCAAAAAATAACCAATCAAAAGCCAGTGTTACTCAGTGTGATAGGTTTATTCGCGGTTATAAATGGTGCACTCATTCAAATAATTATGGCATCACGATTATTATATGGCATGTCAAAAAATGCCTGGTTGCCAAAGTTTTTGTCAGATGTGAATGTAAAAACGAATACACCCATAGCTTCTACTATTGTGGTGGTATCGATTGTTCTTGTGCTTTCTTTATTGTTTCATCTTGTTACGCTGGCGCAAATTACCAGTTATATTGTGTTAAGTGTATTTGCATTGGTGAATTTATCATTAATTAAAATAAAAGCAAAAGATCCACAGCCAGAGAATGTCAGGGTCTACTCAAAATGGATTCCAGTGATGGGATTGTTAACCACGCTTTTATTTATAATGATTGAAGTTAGCCACCAGATATTTTAAATGTCATGCATATCTTAGTGCTTTTATCGGTGATGACTTAGTAATGTTTCGCATATAAAAATGGCTAATTAAAATAATAAGGGTGCTGGCGAATAAAGGGCCATAAAACCACAGCATAAAATGCAATTCAAAATTCAAGTCGAATATTTGTGTATATAAAAAATAGCTAATTGTTTCTGTGCCTATTACCGCTAATAATCCAGATAAGTAACCCAGTAACGCAAACTCGGTTAAATGACTGCGTTGTAAAAATGATTTTTTAGCACCCAATGTGCGCATAATGACAGCAGATTGTATACGTTGTTCCATGCTTGATTGCATAACAGCGGCTAATACAATAATACCGGCTAATAATACAAATAACATAACATAACCGATGGTGGAACTAACTTGTTGCATAATGGCTTTTACCTGATTCATTATGTCATCTATTTCAAGCACGGTAATCGATGGGAAATTTTTAATAAGAGTGTTCAATAGCTGTTTATTTTCACGGCTTAGGTAAAAACTACTAATGTAGGTAGCAGGGAATTGATTGATTATTCCGTCTGGAAAAATAACATAAAAATTGGGTTGGAATGAATCCCATTGAACCGAACGTATATTTAGAATACTTGCGCTAATTTCCTGTTCTGCAATTTTAAAGGTGAGGCTGTCACCAATATCTATTTTAAGGCGCTTAGCTAGTCCTTTTTCTATCGATATATAAGGTTTATCAAAACTGTTTTTATTCCACCACGTTCCAGAAATCACCTGGTTATTTTGTTGTATGCTATTATTCCATGATAAATTAAGTTCACGTTTTAATGATTGATCGAGTTTTGATTGTTCAGTTGTACGATCCAGTATATTCACCCCATTAATTTTTATAATGCGTCCGCGCACCATGGGGTAAACCCCTTCGGTTTTTATATCGTTCGCTTGTAAAAAAGTCTTAACAGGTGTTACTTCGTCATTTTGTATATTTATAATAAAGTGATTAGGCGCTTTCTCAGGTAACTGGTTTTGCCAGCGAATCATTAAATCATTGCGAATCAGAAAAATTAGCATGAGTATCATGAGTGATAAACCCAGGGCAAGCATTTGTAGCTGGTTTTGTTTTCTATGGCGGATGATTTGTTGCAAGCCAATTTTCCATGGGCCTGACAAACTAGAGATTACCAATCTGCTCGTAAATACTAACAGCGCTGAAATAATAAATAATGCCGCACTGCATACAATGCTACCCAGCAAAACCATTAGCGTTAGTTTTAGTGCACCGGATTGCCACCACATGACGCTCACTATACTTGTAATGGCCAGGCCATAAATAAACCATAAGCTCAGAGATAACGGAGCTAGCTCATCGCGTAATACTTTTAGTGGTGGAATAGATTGTAGGCGGAGGAGGGATGGTAAACTAAAGCCAAATAAGGTTATTAAACCGGAGATAAAACCACTGAAGAGTGGAGAGAAGTCAGCTGCCGGTAATGGCGTGTGGAAAAAGTCATTTAGTAATGTGGCTATTATTTGCTGCGATAGATAGCCGAATAAGCAGCCTATGCCACTTGCGATGACGCCTAAAATAAAAAGCTGGCTAGAGAAAATACGGATGATATTTTTTTGTTGAGCACCCATGCAACGCATTAATGCGGCCTGGTTATAATGGCGCTCACCATAACGATTGGCTGCAATGGCTATGGCAATGCCAGAAAGCATAACGCTTAGCATAGAGGCTAAAGAGAGATATTGCTTACCCTTTTCCATCGCCGAATTAACGGCCTCTGAGCCTTCTGTACCTCCCATGAGTTGCTGGCTGGTATTTAACTTAGGTGTTAACCATTGTTCAAATGTTTTTCTATTTGAAGCGTCTCCCGTTATACCTAACATGTAGGTTAATCGACTGCCTGGCTGCACAATGCCCGTGCTTTCTACATCGTTTATATTCATTAACAATTTGGGCGCAATCGACATAAAACTAAACGCTTGCCCGGGGTCGTGTTTTAAAACAGCCGTCGCTTTTAGCTGGCGTTCGCCTAATTCGACTGTATCGCCTAATTTAATATTCAGCAGGCTAAACAGTCGCGGTACTAACCATACGTCGCCCATTGCAGGGCCAGAGTTACGCACTGTTTCATTGCCGTATAAGTCTGATGATATTTTTATCTGGCTAAGTAATGGGTAATGTTTATCAACGGCTTTTATATGGCTCAGCTGGAATGCGTTATTTGCCACAATGACGCTACTGAAACTAACAGAATCGCTGGTTTTTAAATTGAGCTGATGAGCCTGCGTGATAGTCTCCGTGCTTATTTTATCAGGGCTTTGTAAAATAAGATTGGCGCCTAAAAATTCGCCGCTTTGATCGAGCATGACCTTATCTATACGCTGTATAAATAAACTAATGGATGTCATGCTAGTTACCGCTATGCTTAAAGCAAGTAATAAAACCTTAAGTTCACCAGCAGTCCAGTCGCGCTTTAGAAGGCGAGCGCCTAATCTAAATTCATTCAGCATCGATGAGCTCACAGTTTGTTAAGGTACCATTTTGTAGGCTCAGGCAACGGTCACAGTGTTTAGCCAGAACTTCATCATGGGTGACAATAATAAGGGTGGTTTTTCTTTCTCGATTCATTTCAAACAACAAATCAATCACATTCTGTCCGGTGAGTTTATCCAGATTGCCTGTGGGTTCATCCGCAAATAATAGTGTGGGCTGCGTAACAAAGGCACGCGCAATGGCCACGCGTTGTTGTTCACCTCCGGATAATTGTTTGGGGTAGTGGTGTTGTCGATCAGCCAGTCCCACTCTCTGTAATAGCTGTTTAGCTTCCATTAAGGCCGATTTATTAGACTGTAGTTCTAGTGGTAGCATGGCATTTTCAAGTGCCGTTAAACTGGGCAGTAACTGGAAAGACTGAAATATAAAACCGACTTTTTCACTGCGTATATTTGCTCGTTCATCTTCAGTCATTAAACAAATATTTTGCTGGTCAATTAGAATCTCGCCACTAGTGGCCTGATCTAAGCCCGCTAACAGGCCAAGCAAGGTTGATTTACCGGAGCCAGAGGTGCCAATGATGGCTAAACTTTCAGCGTGCTTGATTTCCAGATTAACACCGGTCAGGATATCAATTTGTTCGTTATTCAGATTATTAACTGCGGGAACTTGTTTGACCAAGTTCTTTACAATAATTACAGCATCAGATGTGGTTTGCATGATTCGTACTATTTTAATTACCTGGTTCATGTTGAGTGGAATGGCAGTGGCTGGAGCCCACAATGAGAAAAAAATTCTCATCGTGGGTGACAGTATCAGCGCAGCCTATGGCATTAACCCTAAATTAGGCTGGGTTAATTTATTAGCCAACAAAATAATACAGGAAAAATTACCCTATCAAGTAATTAATGCCAGTATTAGTGGCGATACAACTATTAATGGTGTGAATCGGTTGCCTGCGTTGCTTAAAAAATACCAACCAGAGTTAGTATTAATCGAGCTTGGTGGTAACGATGGTTTGCGTGGAATACAGATTCGTACCATGCAAATTAACCTTGAAAGGATGATTGAATATAGCCAGGCTAGCGGCGCTAAAGTGTTGTTGGCAGGCATGAAAATTCCACCAAATTATGGCAAGCGTTATACACAGTCGTTTCATCAGGTGTACTTAGAATTGGCAGCAAAATATTCAATTTCAGTTATCCCTTTTTTACTTGAAGGGGTAGGTGGGCAGGCATCCTTAATGCAGTCAGATGGCATGCATCCAACGGCTCAGGCTCAGCCAATTATTGTAGAAACCGTATGGGAGCAGATTGTTTTGATGCTATAACATGCTTTTAATTAAGGCTTGTGTTTACACAATAATGCACTTTAAGTTGTTTATATAACTTATTGTTATTGATAGTTAAATATAGGAAATGAAAGTTGTTTTTTTCGGCTAACCAGGCAATGCATTTAAACAGAGTGAATATATGAAAACCTTTATTATCATTTTCGTGATTGCGATATTATTTGTCATTGGTTCTGCCGGTATGATGAAGTATTTTGATAAAAAACACGTGATTAAGAAAGATCACAGCGGTGATCCAAAAGACTAGAAGTGATCGGGCTCTAAACAGTAACTCATCTATATCAGCTGCTGAGCAACACCAGGCCAAATCCCTCACCGCCGAGGCGGCAGCATATATCACTGTCTCTAATTTTTTCACTCAGTTGCGCTGCTAGCGCAAAGCCGACATAGAAAAAACACATAGGAGCAGCTCTAAGTAGGGTGGATCAAGCAAGGCGGATCCACCGGTGCGAAGTCAAATAAGCCGGATCCGCTTCGCTTGATCCGGCCTACGCGGTTATATGTAACACAACAGGGGGCGGAGCTCAAAAAACGGCGGTCCATCCTCGAGTAAATCAATCGTACGTGACTTCCCGCTCATAATTGATAAGAGATTCATCTTTGAGCTAAATAACAGATTAAGTTTGAGCTATTACAATTAATCTGACTTCAATAATAGCGATTTTATAGTATCTATAAGGTCTGGATCATCCCATAAAATAGCTGAATTCACCCCGTATTTTATTTTTCCATGGGTGTCGATTATAAATGTTGATGGATAACTGATGACATTCCATTGCTTAGCAAAGGCACCCTCTTTATCAATGAGTACCGGATATTTAACATCGACTCTTGCCATGAAATCTCTAACTGTTTTCTTGTCTTCTGCATAATTTATTGAGATAAGTTCAAACGGAAGTCCTGTCATTTTTTGTTTCAGGCGGTTGAGTGATGGTATTTCTTCAACGCATGGCGCACACCAGGTCGCCCAAAAGTTAACAACAGTAATTTTGTTAGTAAAATCTTTTCTAATGTAAGGTGTATCGTCAGCGTCTAGCAGATTAATGTTTAGCGGTATGGCATTACCTTTAAATTCTTTAAGGTGAATATCAATACCGCTTTTAACGGAAAGCAGTGGACTTAGAGGCATCGGTGTTTGCGGCAGCTTATGCTTTTCTAATACGCGGATCATCTTTTTAATATTCGGAATGAGCGTAAGCGCATGTTTTTCCATGACCTCGATTGGTGTCGCATTGTAAAACAGGCTCATCACATCCGGCACAAATTTTGTGTAAACAGGATTATTATGTTGCTGCAGCTTAGCGACTACATTTTCAAATTGATTGATATTGCCACTTCCTTTAGCCTGATAAATCATCAGGGGTATATTGGTGGCATCAATAATGGGCATAAAAACGGGTTCAAGCCCTAATGGTGGGATATAGGCATAGGTATAGGGTGAGAATAATATCGCGCCAATTAAGTATGCAGAATTCAGTTTTCTAGATTGCCATTGGTGTGCACCGATAAGGGCATTAATTGAGGCATAAGAATCACCCACTAAAACTATCTTTTTCCCCGTTAGTTTATGTGCATATTCAATGAGATCAGCGATATAACGCCCATCTAGTTGACGTAAGGTCTTAACGCTTTGCGGCAGAAACAACGATTCAACTATATTGTTTTGCCATACCTCTATATTTTTCCTGGATAGCAATTGGGCCATAGAACGATGCCCGTCACGAAAGCCATATTCTGGTGATAACCATATTATTAGATAATTACCTGAAGCTGCATAACGATTAACCGTTAACTCTGCTTCATCTGACACAGGGACAATAATTTCCTCTTGAGAACTAGCCATGCTGCTGTACAAGGAGAGTAGGTGGATGAGGAATATGGTTATTAGTGTATTCGGTCTGTTCACGGGTTAAGCCTATATGTCTGCATAATAATCTTTGTTTCTTCTAACACTAATTTATGATAATGAGTTGCTACATTTAATGAACTCAGCGGATATTGTAGTGAGCCTGGTTTTAGAATTATCTAGGGTACAGGGTAGCAGTGTATATACAATTAATCATGTATGTAAAGTGTGGGCTAATGAATGAGTGAATTAACACCGGGTGCTAAAAAAATAAAGGTTTTAATTGTGGATGATGCACCTTCAATGCGTTCGTTACTTATTGCTATTTTAAAAGCTTTAGAATAAGGCATATATATGAAGCGGGAGATGGTGCTGCAGCGCTTTCCGTTATTGACAAAAGAGATATAGATTTGATTATTTGTGATTGGGAGATGCCTAAAAAGGATGGTTTAGAGGTATTTTCAGGAATTCGAAAAAACGATAGTGACGCAAAGCTCCCCTTTATATTAGTAACATCTATGTCTGAAGTGAATAAGGTGAAAATAGCGTTACAGGCAGGTATTGAGCACTATATTGTTAAACCCTTTAAGCAAGATACCATCTTTAAAAAAATAGCCATCTTATTCCCGAAAAAACAAGAATAAGACAGATATATTTAAGTGCAATATTTCTACAAGAACCGCTTATTTACACAGCAGGCGATGAAAGTGTGTATCGTGACATTTTGCACAGGGAGGAATATGACCTGCCTTAGTAAAGTGCAGCTGTTCGCCGCATGCATCACAAACTAATACACCAGGCCCTGTGATCTCACCGGTATGGTACTCGGCAATTGCTGCGTTTGCTTTTAACTGGTTGAGTTCAACGGTTGTTTGGTCAGCTGCCTTACTAAAGTAGTCATATAGATATTCCTCAACAAGCTCAGTATCAATGTCTAGCCATTGTTTAAACTCGGCATTATTTTCGGCCATATAGGTAGCCGCGTCGTGCAAATCACGTTTTAGGTATTCTGAGATCTTATTGAGTTCAATATTGGATAGTTCGCCAAATTCAGAAGACTTCTGGCTAATCTGATCAATGATTTTGTGTAAAGCAGGCCCTGTATTTTTCTTTAATAGCTGAGCCTCTTTCATAGACAGCATCAGGAGCTTTTCATATGCATCATTCAAACCATCGGTAATAAACTTGCTGGGGCTGTGTTTAGTCATATCGGTTTCCTTCGTGTGTATTTATACTGTAACGCTGAGGATGAAGTGAAATATTGATCTCTAGCAAACAGTGCCTGAAAGCTGTTAAATACTTTAAGCTTATTGCCAATAGTTTGTACAGGTTATTAGTAATATTTTTATCATGCCAGTGCTTATAACTGAAATTTATTATTAGTACGATAATAGGCTGTAATTTAGAGTGTCCTTAAAAAATATTTGTAATGGTATAGTAATGCCTGGAATGGCCTAGTTTAAATTTAAATTCATCGTTAATAAAACGCCCGAGCAGAGCTTTTCCAAGGGGTGCCGACGGCGTAATAACAGTAATACTTTCTCCGTTAAAGTTAATCTTTAGTCCACCTGCTGTAGGGCCTAGAAAAAGCATTATCATTTTACCGTCCCTGTCTACGAGGTGAATTAATGTACCTAATACAATGTTTTTATTAGCAGCTGGCTTAATATCCTTAAGTTTTTTAAAGGTCTTTAAATCAGCTTCACACTCAGCAACGCGTTTAGACTGGCCCTGTGCAAGATAGGCTGCTTCTAAGCCTAAAGTGTCGTATTTGTTTTCAGCTTCATTTTCATCGTTTGTAGCCGTGTCATATGCTCGCATAGCGGCATCAAATGCATCTTGATAAAGCGCTTCAAGTGTTTTGATAATTTCTTCAAGTAATAATATTTTATTTATCAAGGGTGGACAGTTCAAGTTCTATAGCTTTAATTTCTTTCTGCAACAGCTTTACATGGCTTTTAGACATTTGGATATCGCCCGAAGATTGATACTTAATAACATTCCAGCTACTGGCGTATTTTGTTGAGTGACTTAGTAGAGATTTCTTTTCTTCAAGCGAGGATAATAATTCTTCTTTTTTAGTGCTCAAAGTCATCACCTGATGTGTGAGGTTTATTTATAGGGGGTAAAAATGTCTATGTGTACAATAAGGGCATTATAGCATTGATTAGTGATAACTAATGGTTTTCAAATGTTTGATGTGTTGATAGAAAGACTAATTGAAAATAAGAAATTACTAGGGCTGTTATTATTTTATTCAATTTTTACGTGGGGTGATTATAAAGGTAAGGTATCATGCTTATCTTGCGATAAGCCAAATATAGTATGAGCTTCGGTGTTGTTAAGTGTGATTATTGATAACCGAACATTTTAATAAGCGCTTTTTCAAGTTCGTTTTCGGCTTCAAGTCTTGATTCTATTGAGATGTCGTTATAAGTAAGGTCTACAGCATCGCTTTGTTTTTGATATGTTTTATCTAATAAAATCTTTTCTAAATGGGATGAATGTTGGCTGCTATTCTCAGGCGTATTTACTGGGGTATTTAGTTTTCTAGCTGTTTGCATAGTCATTGCCACTTTTGATGTTCTTGGCTAAGTGTAGAGGGTAAATTCATGTATTTGTGGATGAATGTCACATTTTTCGTGTTTTTTGTTGTAAAAATACATTAAGTGGTTCAAAGAATGATATGTTTTGAGTCGCTAATGAATGTTCGGCTGAAGATGAATGAATTATATTGTCAATATTTTATAAGGGAAGGCTATTCATAAATTGAAGTAATGACGAAGATATTCGATCTTATATGAGAATTCTCAAATGGCACCTACATTCTTATTATATGGCTCAACATGTATTGATATATCAGAGATGCCAAATTCATTTTCAATAAGTTGTTCAACAGTTGTCGCAATTTTATGCGAGTCATCGGTGGAAATATGCGGGTCTACAGCAATGATTAAATCAATCGATTTATCGCCGCCTATCCAACGTGAACGAACCCGATGTACTCGGCGCACACCATTAATCTTTTCAACAGATTTAGATATCAGCTCCGGCTCTACAGAATATTCATCTATAAGTATGGGCAGCGATTTCTTGAATAAGATATAGGCTAAATAAAATACAAGTGCAGAAACGCCCAAAGCACAGGCTCGATCTAACCATAAATATCCCATAGAGGAGAGTTGCCAACCCACAATAACAACAATTGTTGTTAATACATCGGAAAAGGTGTGGCTAGCATCCGCGAGTAAGATATCGGACTGCAATCGACGCGCCCACATTCTTTGCCAAATCGACACTGTTATATTAACCGCCAAAATAGCTAGCATAATACCTATGCTCCATGCAGAGCTAATTACTTTTGCATCATCTTTAGTAATTGCTTGTAAGGCCAGTTCGAATGAAAGTAATACCAAGAGTGATGCAAGAAAGAAAACGGCTAAGGTTTCAAACTTTCTATGACCATATGGATGTTTACGATCGGGAGGTAAACTCGATAATCGGACAACAGTCCACGCTACTATATTATTTATTACATCGGTTAAAGAATGGATTGCATCACTTAAAATGGCCAAAGAGCCCGTTGAAAAACCTACGATAACTTTAGCAATAAGGACTAAAATATTAATTGATCCTTCAATTAATATAATGCGTTGAACATCTTTATCACGTTGCTTGGTGTTATTCATTCGATATCATCTCACTCGTTCATATCGTATATTCATACTACTCAGGGCGTTTTAGGTTGAAAGTAATCATAAAAGGAATAATGATACATATTAATGGTCGTGGGTTATTAATTGTCACCAATCCCTTTAATTTATCATTCCAAAAGCTAATTTGTTGATAAGTGCTTTGAAGTCTTCTTCTGATATGGGTTTTTAAAAAAGTAAACCTTGATAAAGTGCACATTTATTAGCTTTTAAAAAAACGAACTGTTCAAACTTCCACTAACCCTTTGACTGTTTTTCTTTCAGGTGTTCGACATGAACGATGAGCGTGTCGACTGTTTCTTTTAATAAGTCGAGTTCATCGACCGTAAGGTCATTTAACTGTTCGAGATTATACTCTATCGTGTCGATTATCTTTTTATGCGGGCGCTGCATTGGTCTCATAAAATAAGTTGTAACCGTCGCCACGATGGTGCCGAAAAATAACATTGAACCCAGTACTATCCAGATACCACCAATTAACTGTGCGGCACTGGATACCGGCATATTCGCAATGCCTGCCGTTGAGAATGCGGCTACGCCCCAGTACAATGCCTCACCATACGAGCTGACAGATGCACCTTTAATACCGCTTTCGGCAAAATATATTCCGGCAGAAAATAGTATCCACAATACAGCCATGATGAGTAACATGTTTAAAAATGGCGTGTGTGTAAAAACATCATTTATAAATCGTTTAAATCTCGAATGTTTTTTTGAATATTTCATGTTTGCGTTAACTCTATGTATAAATAATATTTAAATGTGATAGTTATTTATTAGGCGATTTCATTATATTTATATAATGACGAGGTTAAAATTCCGCATAGCTTCCTGGTAGTTGATAATAATTAAATAAAGTTGCGCTTTTATCATAACCGTTACGACGGAATAAATCAGTTAGATTAAGGCCGATGCCAAAGTATAGATTTCTTTCATTCTTTTCCGTTACCTCATCAAAGCCACGGCTGTAGTAACCAAGATGTAACTCCAGGTGTTTTAAAAGGCCTTTTTGTGTCGCTTCAAATCCATTTAATTTTATCGCCAATAAATATTTTGAGTTTTCATAATCCGTTACAGCATCTCTACTGGTTGGATGAAAACCATACTCCCACCGTATATCCAGCTTCTTCGCCAATTCAGGATATTTATATAAATAATAGCCCGTTAAACTACCCAGGCTATTACTTACAAAATCCTCGTAGGAAAAACCATAATCACTAAATGAATCACCCAGTTCCATATAGCTCATAATTAAAAACGATGACATAGCACCATATAAAGCAGCATTGTCATGCTTGATACATTTGCGCTTAAAATAGGCAGAAATCCCATGTGCGGTTACATAAGTAGTATAAAAATGCCCGGTTTTATCGGCACCGCCGCTACCTGTATTGGCGCCAAACCAGCCTTCCGACTGTGCATGGGGTGAGCGAGAAAAATAATCCCAGTTTGCTACGCCCCAGGCTGTAACCGCGCCAATACCTATCAGATTAACTCTATAAATATCATCGCCGATATTAGGTGGCTTATTGGTACAGTCGGCGGAATAAGCACCGACAGTAAAGGTGAGCAGCAGAAATAATGTCATAGGCCCGAACATATGCGTTAACTCAGAGCAAATCCAACCGTCATATATTATACAGTGCTTAATGAATAACAGGCTGATACATAACAAACATTGATGTGAATCAGTGTTTGCTCTAACGCTATATATTTAGCTACGTTTTGTAGTATTCATAGACGTGATAGCAAATAATTAACGGAATATGTCATTAGCATTATTGTAATAAATCTTGTTCAGACTAATATTTCATCCGTCTAATTTTATTCGTATATTAATAGACGGAGTATATTTATATATTTCAAATACTTGCGGTTTTTTCGTGCGGTGTAATGGCTAGGCAAGGGTAGTGTATGTTGGAGAATTTAAAGATGAGTATGAATGCCATTTAAAATTTACCTCTATAGATAGAGACTCAAAACGCGAATTAAAAGATTATGTTGATGTGTTAATTGAGTGCATACATTAAGTTGGATAAAATACTGGCGTTACAGAAAAAGGGTGCCGTATTTAATCCCTCCGTCAACTTTATTCTCGATTATGTTAAAATCAGGTAATCTACGTCTCCACTCTAATTGAAAAATTATGCTCCCCACAACATTACTTGGCACAGCTAACATTCCCAATAACGGGGGTGAACTGAGGCTGACTCAGCGCGGTGATGAATTTTCTATTCATCTAAAAGGTATCGGTGGCATATTAATGACCAGTCGAGTGCATGGCTCTGAGCTAGCACTGGCTGAGTTAGGCTGCACGCATATTCAAGGGAAGGAGAATACTAAGGTGTTAGTCGGCGGACTGGGGATGGGCTTTACGCTGGCGGCTGCACTCAAGGCAACATCAATAAGTTCTCAGGTGGTGGTTGCTGAACTGGTACCCGAAGTGATTGAATGGAATAAAGGCCCATTGGGCGAATGTGCAGGCAGGCCACTTAATGATAACAGGGTTGTGGTACATCAGGGTGATGTAGCTGAACTTTTCAAAACAAAGCTAGCCACTTATGACGCTGTATTGTTAGATGTTGATAACGGCCCCGAGGGCTTTACACATGCCGACAATAACAAACTGTATTCAAGCGAAAGTTTGCTGGCTATTCAACAAACGCTTAAATCGGGTGGCGTATTAGCGATATGGTCAGCCTGGCATGACCCTAAATTTACCCTGCATTTGAAAAAGGCTCGCTTTAAGGTTGAAGTTAAAACCGTAAGGGCACATAAAGGTAAGGGTAGTCGTCATACTATTTATTTGGCTAGAAAAATATAGGTAGTTAAATAATTAAAAGTGCCTTTAACGTCTTATGTCTATACTTACAACTATTTACTACAGGAAAAATTACATTAAGTAATTTAAAAAGTGACCATGTTTATAAGTGTGTTAGAACTATTCAAAGTAGGTATTGGCCCATCGAGTTCACATACGCTCGGCCCAATGGTTGCGGCAAATGATTTCATTGCCCGCATAAAAGATCAGGAATTAACTGGTTCAGGTATAAAAGAGGCATTTATACGCTGCACGCTTAAGGGCTCTCTGGCTTTTACGGGTAAGGGGCATTCTACCGATCGCGCGGTTGCTTTAGGATTACATGGCCATCTACCGGCTAGTCTAGTCGATAAAGATGTTGCAGGCCTGGTTAAACAGATCTGGGAAAGTGAGCATATTTGTATAGATAAGAGCCTGCGCATTTCATTTATTCCAGATGATCACATTATTTTTGATAAAGGGGAGTCCTTACCCGAGCATCCTAACGGTATGATTTTTGATCTTATAGGTCACGACAAAAAGAAATTATATTCAGAAACTTATTTTTCAATTGGTGGTGGCTTTATAAATACATTGGCAGAAATTAATCAATTGCAGGCACCCCTTAAAATGGAATCTTCATCTTCCTGCAAATACCCGTTTGATTCGGCAGGTGCTATGTTACAAATGGCAAAAGACAGTAACATTTCAATAGCACAGATGAAGTTGATTAACGAACTTGAACAATTAACTGAAACCACTCTTCTTGAAGGCATGGATAAAATATGGCAATCCATGCAAGCCTGCATTGAAAAGGGGCTGGAGGCCGAAGGCATATTACCTGGTGGCCTGGGTATTTCGCGACGCGCTAAAGATCTTTATCAGAGCCTTAAAAACAATCCTGTTAATGCAAATATCAATGACTGGTTATGTGCTTATGCCATGGCTGTGAATGAAGAAAATGCAGCCGGTAATATGGTGGTGACCGCTCCAACAAACGGTGCTGCTGGCGTTATACCTGCTGTTGTCTATTATTGCATCACCCATGAAAATGTTACAAAAGAACAAGTGCGGGATTTTCTTCTTACCGCGAGTGCCATTGGTGGTTTAATTAAACATCGAAGCTCTATTTCCGGTGCTGAAGTCGGTTGTCAGGGTGAGGTTGGTTCCGCGGCAGCGATGGCCGCCGCAGGTTTGTGTTCGATTCGTGGTGGCACACCTGAACAAGTAGAAAATGCTGCCGAGATAGCGCTTGAACACCACCTTGGTATGACTTGTGACCCCGTTAATGGCCTTGTTCAAGTACCGTGTATCGAACGTAATGGTTTTGGTGCAATTAAAGCGTATACAGCAGCCTCTCTTGCGCTTCGAGGCAACGGCGTTCACTTCATGCCACTGGATAATTGTATTGAAGCGATGAAACAAACTGGATTGGAAATGTCACATAAATATAAGGAAACATCATTAGGTGGACTTGCTGTAAGCCTTACTGAATGCTGAAGCTCAGCATATAACGAATTAAGTGGACGCTTGAATGCGCCACTTGTTGCTGGGTTGAGGCTGTAGAAAAACCTAAAGGTGTAAAAATATTTGTTACAGTGATTCAACACAAACGGAGTTATGTAAATGTCAAACTTTGTTTCTAGTATCTACAACCAAAACTCTATGTCAGTATCTATCCAAAAATAGCTCTAATAACACTGAACCATCGGACATGCGACAGCATCGTTACTAACAGGGCTGGCGGTTAGCTCATGCCAGGAGTTCTGCAGATTTTTATCAGCTGGTGAAAGCTTCAAACCGCATTGCAGAGACATCTGTGCCTGGGCGCCACAACCATAAGCATGTAACGCATAAGCCAGATTGTTCCAGCCAGCGACCGATTCTGGCTCAAGACGGGAGGCGCTAGTAAATGCTTTAATTGCTTCTGACCAGTCATTATTTTGATAAGCCACATTCCCCAGCGCCATCCACGCATCGGCTACATCCGGCCATTGTTGGCTTGCTGACCGGTAGGCTTTGAGCGCCAGTTCCGGGTGTCCTGTTTCCTCGAAGGCATAGGCTGTTTTCAGATAGCGCAGAGGCTTAGCTGTTTTGGGTATTACGCCAACTGGCACAATGGCCAACGCCCAGGAATCAGCGCGTTGCCAGGTGCGTTCAAATACTTCAAAGGGGGTAACCCAGCGTTGCGTGGTGCCCGAACGAAGCATAATTTCATGCCTGTTAGTATCGTAACCAATAACCACCGCATAATGCCATTTTGGATACCATTCGAAACTGAGATTTTGTAAAACCAGTACAGGATTACCCGCCGCTATTTCAGTGAAGAGGTCAAGCATCTGCGGGTTTATTTGATAGGGCAGCATTTCATGACGCCGTGCCGCCGTAGTTATTTCAATTTGCAGGCTGCCCTTACGAGCGGGGATATAAATCTGCCTGGATAATTCTTCGGGTGTTGTTTTCACGCCATGGAACTGCAACAGTGTAGCCAGTGCGGCAGGGCCGCACTGGTACTCTGATTGTGGGTAAAACGGAGTGTCTGCCAGCTCAACTGCCGAGGGCAGTGAATCCGGCAGCTTAGACCGTATTTGCCTGCTTTGTGGTGTTGATGCACAACTACTGAGTATCAACAGACATACAAGCAAACTTAATCTTTTCATTTACGGTTATTAATTAACAGGATTGATGAATGGAAATATATCCGTTGCGCCAATGACATCCGTAATTACAAAGACAAGGAATACGGTTAGAATGATCCCACCCGCACTAGCGCCAGCTGGCAGTTCAGCCATCTGTTGATTAAGCTGTGTTAATTCTCCCTGCGTCATTTGATCAACTCGGTTTTCAAGCTCAGCTGAGCTTACACCCATGCTGGACAGTTGCGCCTGTACCTCTGCCCGCTTAATAGTTTGCAGCAGAGCGGCCTTGTCATTGACCTGATCTGTCTTATGAATAATCTGATCATTCGAAATTATCGCAGCCTGAGCATTACCAAAAGAAACGCTGATCAATGGAATAAATAAAATCAGGGATAGCGTACGTTTGAGTGTCTTCATGATAAAAATACCTTTTATGTTGAAGCATTACAGTATGCATGCTTGTTCGCCGATACTAGCATGGACGTTGTTACAGTAGCTAAAAATCAATTTGGGTTTTCTTAAAATCAGCAATCTTCTATGCTGCGAATGCAGTCTGTACAGATAGCGACATTATAAAGCTATTTTAATTGGTAGTTAATCTGAAAAATAATTCACCTATTTGTGCAATTAAGGCGCATGATGCTGTTCTTCCCTCCCGCCTGAGGCCTAGTACTAGGCGGTCAAAAGCCCATAATAACCCTTTACGCAAACAGCAAAACAATACAGAAATATTGATTCATCTGGTGCGTCGTGGATAAAAGAGCAACTACAGCAATAGCCTGACTTTTGCTCCATCAAATATCGTGTTACCAGTAACCCACGATGAAAAAATCTCCTTAGGAGAAAAACAATGAATACGAACAACAAATACATTGGCCGAAGTTTATGGCTAGCCGCGCTCCTGCTTGCCACCCTTACCCTTGTGTCAGGCTGTTTTCACGATAGCAGCAGTGGCGCCGTACCCACGGTGATCGCTACCAGTCCGGCAGACACCGCCACAGCGGTAGCGCTCAACAGCAAAGTGGTCGCCACCTTCAGTGAGGCGATGGATGCCACAACCTTAGACACTGTAAGTTTTACGGTACAAGGTGCAGGCGAAGCTGCGCTGGTTGGTACTGTGAGCCTTGACGCTGTAACCAATACCGCGAGCTTTACCCCGGGCAGCAATATGACAGCTAGCACGGTATATACCGCAACGATTACCACGGCAGTAAAAAGCTCAGCCGGTAAGGTGTTGGCAAGCAACTATGTCTGGAGCTTTACCAGCGGCACGGCAGCAGACACTACCGCCCCCACGGTAAACTCGACCACCCCTGCAGATGTGGCCACGGGTTTTGCACTTAATGGCAACATCATTGCTAACTTTAATGAGGCGCTTGACCCTACTACCGTTAACACATCGACCTTTACCTTGAGTGCAGGCGCCACGCCAGTTTCAGGCGCAGTCAGCTATAGCAACAGGGTGGCGACCTTTAATCCGGCCAGCGATCTCACTGCCAGCACGGTCTATACTGCTACGTTGACAACGGCGATTACTGACGTTGCTGCCAATCCACTGGCGGCTAACGTGGTGTGGAGCTTTACGACCGGCACTGTCGTTGCTGTTGGACCTGCGGCGGTTAATCTTAGAACGGCGGGAGATTTTGTCATTCTGACAAAAACCGGCATCACCAATATTCCTACGTCGGCTATCACCGGTAACATCGGTGCCAGCCCGATCACCGCTGCGGCGATGGATAATGTGTTCTGTACAGAAATAGCCGGTACCATCTACGGCGCTGATGCAGGTTATACCGGTAGCAGCGATGTCAGCTGCTTTGCGGGTGCTGCACCGGACAATACGCTGGTCGCCAATGCAGTGCTCGATATGGGAACGGCCTATACCGATGCTGCAGGCAGGACTACGCCTGATTTTACTGAACTGCACGCGGGCGATATCAGCGGCCAGACCCTGGTACCCGGTCTTTACAAATGGGGTACAGGCGTTTTGATCTCGACTGATGTCACCCTCTCGGGTGGTGCAAATGATGTCTGGATATTCCAGGTAGCAGGGGATATTACCCAGGCCAACGACAGTAGTATCCTTTTGGCGGGCGGTGCATTGCCCAAAAATATCTTCTGGCAGGTCGGTGGCGGTACGGGTGTTGCCATCGGGACAAATGCTGTCTTTGAGGGCATAGTGCTTGCAGTGAAAGGTATTACTGTAAATACGGGTTCTACAGTTAATGGCAGACTGTTATCACAGACCGCCGTGACGTTGGATCAGAATACGGTTACGCAACCGGCTCCATAAGGTATGCGTTATATCGTATGAAAGCACAGTGACAGGAGAAAAGGGCCCGGTTGGGTCCTTTTTTTTTACGCAACATTTGAGATAAAAAGAGTTTTAGGGTAAGGCCTTACGTTTTAATCTATATAGATGTAGGGCCTGACCCTGAGAGTGTTTCGAGCTGTTTAGCTCAACGTCAGAGATAACACTAAAAATATTTCTTTTATTTCAACTATTAGGAGTTCAACATGACAATGGGTTCAGGAACTACAATGAAAATTATTGGTATTGCCCTGGTGGTTATCGGACTTGGTCTCGCATTATGGGGCTATCAATTATCGGGTTCTGTCGGATCACAAATAACACAAACTGTTACAGGTTCAGATACAGATAAGGTAATGATTTTCTACATTACGGGTGCTGTTAGTTTTGTTGTTGGCATCTACCTTTTCACTAAAAAGTAAAAACTGGAGGCATCATGGATATAAATAGCTTAATCATCTTTTTAGCCATTGGCGCGCTGGCTGGGTGGCTTGCTGGCAACATAATGAAAGGAGGAGGATTTGGCGTCATAGGTAATATTCTTGTGGGAATTGTTGGCGCTGTGTTGGGTGGCTTTGTATTCGGTTTGCTAGGCATAACAGCAGTCGGGTTAATAGGCTCTATAATTACAGCCACTGTTGGCGCTATAATTTTGTTGTTTGTAATTAGTATAGTTAAGAAGGCCTAGTAAAAGCTGGGAAGTCCACGCACACTTGAACCAGCCAGGTAGCGGTCGGCTACTTATCAGGTCGTTGAGGCTGTAGAAAACCTAAAGGTGTAAAAATACTTGTTACAATGATTCAACACAAACGGAGTCATGTAAATGCCAAACTTTGTTCCCTGTGTCTACAACCAAAACGCTATGCTTGTGATTAATCATCTAGATCAATTACAATCCGGCACCTTTGAACATGCCATCTATTTTTTAATTGGCAACAAACTCTATCTATCTGTTTATTTTTCAGCTTATAACAATACAGACAATGATCACCCTGCATACGCCCCAGCTATTCTTTTAAAAATAATTTTATTCGCATACTCTAAAGGTATTACCTCTAGCCGAGAAGTTGAATGGTGTTGCCAAACTAATATTATATTTAAAGCGCTTTCCTGCGATACCGTTCCGCACTTTACCACCATCACCAGTTTTGTGAGTGATCACACGCAAGCGATTGAGGATCGGTTTGAATAAATTCTCTTTACTTGCGACGAACAAGGTTTACTACGGCTTCGTTATGTTTGCGAATTAAATGTATCAGAATAACAATAAGGAGAGTGATAATGGAAGTTAATGCTTTGCCTAAGTACGATATGAGTGATAATCCCACAAACTGTTGTCCAAGATTCAATCCAGAAGGATGGGATGAACAGGAACTTCACTTTGAGGATAAGCTGTTTGTAAAAGCAAAAACCAAAAGTATTTTCCATGTGCCTATCAATATGGGTTCTGTTTTTCCTAAAATATTTAGCGCTATTGAAAATGTTAACGCAAAAGATGAAAATGATTTCATTGTTCTATCTTATGATCCATCGGCTTGGACTGGGGAACATTATTTTTCAGTAAATAAAGATGTTCCCGGTCAGGAAATGATTCATATGACAGGAAATTATTTGACAAAGGTTTTTGAGGGGGCATATAAAAATGCACCTAAGTGGGAAAAAGAAATGGAAATATTTGTAAAGAGCAAAGGAAAGCATGTAAAGAAAACATACTTTTTCTATACTACATGTCCGAAATGCGCAAAATATTACGGCAAGAATTATATGGTAGCTGTATCAGAGCTTGAATAAAATAAAAGGTATCAAATTGTTCGAGAGCGACGACACAATAAAACGCACCGTGCCTCAACTCGAGCATTATATTGTCGAGTTATCAACAAGTGATAGATACCTGGTAAAGGAATGGCAATGGAAAATATAGAAGAAATAAAAGAAGAATATAAACTTCTAAAGAAAGAAGTTGACGCACTTCAGATTGAACTTATGAAGGGCAAAACTCCATGGTATAAAAATATCCCAGTTATACTTTCAATATTGGCGCTTGTATTCTCTTTTGGCACCACATACGTTTCCAATGAAAGAATTAAATCGCAAGATTTACAGGCTTTAAAATCTGAATTGCGTGGCATGCTTCAGCAACTAACAGACTTACCAAAAGAAAATTTTGAACTAACACAAAAGTATACTACTGACCCAGGTGCTATTGCTTTTATTGGTGGTCAATTAAATCAGGAAAATTCATTGCTCTCATCTCAGGCGGCAAGTTTGATAGCGAAGCTTCCAATCGAAGAAGTTTCTGCAATAGAGGCTTATTCCGTTGGCGTTTCTCTTCAGAATGCTTCTGAAATGCAAAGGGCGCAAGATATGTTTCTTTTGGCGTACGATACAGCAATAACCATGAATGATGCCATTGCTGCCAAGCGTGGTATTGCAAACACTTATTTTGCAATGGGTGATCCAGGTGCAGGACGAGTCGAATTTCAGGAGGCTCTTAATATTTTTTCTAGATTTAAAAACCACAATGATTATGTTCAAAAAACTACCCACCTCATCACCTTGATGAATTGGCATAGTGCGGAAGCAGGATCTGGCTTCATGGCAAAAGCTAGGCAGAGGCTAGAAGAAGCCAATAGTATTGCCATTACGCTGCCTCCAGGCCAGTTTACTGACCAATTACATAATCAAATCAAACAAGCATTTACGGCGTTGGACGGTATAAGTCAATCAAGTTCAACGCAGTAATTTGCGCGACTTATTGAAGGGTTATGCTTCCAAGTTCCCCATTTATATTTTGAGTTCACACTTGGAGATGTTAATTTGGATACTCTAGTAACAGCAGAATGGCTGAAACTGCATATTAATGACTCAGATTTAGTCATACTCGAGTGTACGGTTGTTACCATGCCCGATGCAAAAGATGCACGTGGCCTACGCAATGTCAGTGGGCGCCCTGATTATGAGCTTGGCCATATCCCCAATGCTGGCTTTGCTGATCTTAAAGTCGAGCTCTGCAAATCTAGTGGCCCAGTTGAATTCGATTTATTAAGCCCTGAACAATTTTGTGCCGCCATGGGCAAATTGGGTGTGGGAGATAATTCCCATGTTGTGCTTTACGATGCTAATTACACCGGCTGGGCGGCACGGGTTTGGTGGATGCTGCGTTGGGTTGGTTTTGATAATGCGGCGATCCTGGACGGTGGCCTCACTGCATGGACATCTACAGGTAATGAACTTTCTCTTGAGCCTGTTAGCCGAGCTGCACAACAGTTAACGCCGAAACCACGCCCAGAATTGATTGCGCAACATGATGAAGTGCTTGCGAGTATTAATAATGAAGCTGTTGTTCTTATCGATACATTGCCCGAGGAATTTTATCGCGGTGAGACGAGCATCTATCCTCGGCCCGGCCATATCCCTGGTGCGCTCAATATCAATGGCCTGAGTTTACTTGATGAGACGGGGGCACTTGCTTAAGCAAGATGAGCTGGCCGCGATGCATGCTTTTGATCACAATGCCCGCATAATCACTTATTGTGGTGGCGGCATCGTAGCCTCAACCGATGCCTTTGTTTTAACCCGCTTGGGATTTAATAATGTGGCGGTTTATATGGCTTCACTTGAGGAATGGACGGCTGACCCTAATAACCCGATGGCGATAGGTGAAGTTAAATAAAAAACGGGCAAGCATATTTTAATGGCAGGAAACAGGTCTATTTAATGTCATGAGGCCTTATGCGTTTATTTTGAATAAGTTTGAACCATTTTTAGGAATACGTACACTGTAAATTCCATGATGTAAAACACAACAATTCGTTCCCAAATGAACGCCAAACAGCGGGGGCCTTTTAATTTGGCGTTGCGGCTTCAATCTGTTCAAGGTACGGTTAAGAAAAATGGCTAAAGCTATCGCTATCTTAAAAACTCACACCGTACGATGAGTATTATCCGAGGAGGATGAAATGAAAAAAATACTGATTTTGATGTTTGCATGTGCATGTACAAGTGTAGTTATCGGATGCGATCAACCTAAACAATTAACCTATTACCCGCAGGCTAAAGTTATAAAATTGGATATATTGGGTGAAAAATGGAGTATTTTAGATAATGCACAGGATGAGATTATAATTAAGAAGGATAAGCGCGAAGAACAATTAAAAGATTCAGGTTATAAAGCAGAGGAGATTAAAAAATTACTCGTGGATCTCCAGGTAAAAATCGATGATTTAAAGAAGAAAAAAAAGAAAATCGAAGATGATAAAAAGGAAATCAACGATGCCAAGACTAGCGGACAAAAGAAAAAAGTTTTTCAGGAAATAATTGAACCAAATCTTCAGAAAAGGATAGCTAAATTATTGTTAGACTGGAAAGTCGCACCCAATATAGCCGCAAAAGAAAAAATAAATGAGGAAATCCGTAAACTGAAGAACATAATTGAAAGGACTAAACTCGAACTTTAGGCAGGAATAGAAAGAGAGTACTGACATGTATGATACAGTGAATATAGAAGCATCTGAAACAGTGCTAGATTATGCCAGGGCCAAAAAGTTGGCCGAAATCGAAGCTGAAAACATCTTGCAAGAACCGATGATAATCGCCTGGTACGATAGAAAAAAGAATGAAGAACATCCCCATGTACCCGAATGCCAGCACAAACCTGGTTGGATCGCTTATGCCGAAGGTCACGAGGGAAAATTACAGGTGAATATAAATAAAGATGAATATTGTTTCATCTTTACGGGCATTAATAAGAGTACGTAATACTACTTAATAATTAGATAAAACTCTCGCAAAAAAATCCTGTGCTTGATTCACCCTACAGATTGGTTGAATTATAGCATAAGCGTCATACCCGCCCGCAAATTTAGCCTAAACCCCATAAACAAAAGTTGCATTTGTCCACAGGTGAATCCATGTGATCAAAAATAAAGGCCTGGGTACACGTGAAACTATAAGCGCTTTTTTTGAAAGTCGCCTCAGCAAGTGCCGACACTGTACACTTAAACAACAATACATGAGCAATCCAAATTCAGCTAACATCCGTGAAGGTAAAGGCCATGGTCGGCAAGTTATCTTTTTTGTAGAAAATAAACGCGCCGCTAATTTTACCGATTGGGTGAAACGCAAGTAGACAGCGACAAAGGCAAGCTCATCTAGCGCTACCGAATGTCTGTTGTAGAACCTGTGTTTGGTAATATCGGCACGAACAAAAAACTTAGTCGATTTAGTTTAAAAGGCAAGGAAAAAGTGCAGGGTCAGTGGGTACTATTTTGTATGGTGCATGATATTGAGAAGTTAATGAATTACGGTACAATGACTGCATAGAACTGAACGGATAGCGCATTTGAGCCTGAATATAAGAAAATAACTCGATAGTAAAAATAAACATAAAAACACATCTGACTTAAACTAAACTATTGAGTTTAATGAAACGAACAAAAACAAATCGGGATGTAGAAAACGTATGGAATTATTGAGTTTTTCTACAGTCTCGTTATGAAATTCTGGGTATGTCTCCCAGAAAGCCCTTCGACTAGATTACCCACATTGCCTCCGCCACTCTGGATGTTCCGATATCGGACGCCACTTCTGACAGGAAATATAACGAATGAACGATATAAATAATCAAGCATCCGTTACCAAACAGGAGTTAAAACGCAGCTTTGTGCGAACCCTCATCCTGGTGATCGTCTTTGTTGTAGCCACCATGGGGGCGCTTGCCTATTTTACGCGTACAGCGCTAGACATACCGCACCAACTCCTGCCTCTCCATGGCCTGGCGGGTGAGATGAAAGCTGAATTGGCACTATATCATCTGTGGCTGGAGGAAATGGCTCAGGGTGACCCAGTACCGCAACCCGGTAATATCCCGCGCCATTTGGAGAAGGCCAACAGGCTTGTTAGCGCCATGCTGGAGGGCGGAGAGTATGGGCACCACGTTGTCGGCGGACTGAAAGACGAGGCACTCCGCAGCAAAGTTGAAAAGTTACAGTCCGATATCCGACAGTTGAAGGCTCTGGGGGGGGATCGGCTTGCGCATATGGCGGATGCTCACACCGGTATTGATTATGATGTTGAATTTGATCAGGTCTTCGGAGGCGTACTTCAACAGGCAGACAGACTGGATGCTGAACTTACTAAATATATTACGCAGCAAATGAAGAAATACGAGCTGTCTATTTTCCTGTTCTCGGGCGGAATCATGATTTTCTCGTTGATTTTCTTCTTTGTCTTTTCCCGTCACAACAGACAGCGCTATCTGGAAAGCTGGCGACTCATGCAAAGCGAAACCCGTACCCGGATATTGTTTAATGCCAGTGTGGATGCATTGATTACAATTGATGAGCAGGGGTTGATCGAATCGTTCAATAAAGCTGCAGAGCGCATATTCGATTACACAGAAGCAGAAGTCAAAGGACAAGCTTTCCAAATACTCCTCCCCGAACCGTATGCAAGCGAGTATGTCGGTCATCTGCAGGACTATGCACGTACCGGCGAGACTATTAGCGGAAAAAACCGTGAATTGACAGGCAGGTGCAAGAACGGCAGTACCTTCCCGATGGAGGCGGCGGTTAATATAGTGCAGCTAGACGAGCAGACCATGTTTGTCGCCATCGCGCGGGATATCAGTGAACGGCTTGCAGCGCAGGCGGAACTGAAAGAGTTAAAAAATACGCTCGATCAAACGCTGGACGGTGTGTACATATTCGATGCAGACACGCTACGATTTTTTTATGTTAACCGCAGTGCCTGCGATGAGATCGGTTACAGTGACAACGAGCTGAGGAGAATGACACCCGTTGATATCAAACCAGAATTTGATGAGCCCCGTTTTCGCGCCATGCTTACACCGTTACAGAATGGCACAATAAGCTCGCATAGACTCGAAACAGTTCATCGGCACAAGGACGGTCATGATATTCCTGTGGAGATATCCCTCCAGTATATTGCGAGGGAAAACAGGGCAGGTCATTATGTCGCTATCGTACGCAATATCACTGAGCGCAAGCAGACGGAACATGAGCTCGAACTCAGGCAGCAACGTCTGGATTTTCTGATGACCACCAGTCCTGCCTGCATTTACACCTGCAAGGCGGGTGGCGATTATGCGGCAACATTCATCAGTGACAATGTACGAACCAGTTTTGGCTACGAGCCCTCGATGTTTCTGGATGATCCGAAATTCTGGGCAAGTAATATTCACCCGGATGATGTAGACAGGGTGTTTAATGATGTTGCGCAGCATCGGGGTGGGCACGAAAGCTACAATCACCAGTACCGTTTCCGCTTGAGCGACGGTAGTTATTGCTGGGTATTTGATGAATTGCAAACCATCTTTGACGATGAAGGTCAGCCAACCGAGATTGTTGGTTCATGGATGCGTATCGATGATTTAAAACGAGCAGAGCAAGAGTTAGTCACCGCGAGGGACGCCGCCGAAAAAGCGAACCATGCGAAGAGTGATTTCCTGTCCCGGATGAGTCATGAATTGCGGACGCCATTGAATGCCATTGTGGGTTTCTCCCAGCTACTTGAGTTGAAAGAGCTCGATATCATGGAGCGCGAAAGTGTCGACCATATCCTCAAGGCTGGACGACATCTGACCGAGCTGATTAACGAGGTGCTGGACATCGCCCGTATCGAATCCGGTCGCCAGCATCTGTCACTGGAGCCGGTGCATGTTCTCAGTGTGCTGGAAGATGTCTGTGGCTTGATGCGCCCGCTGGCAGCCAGGCGCAGCATCCAGCTCAAGAGCGCCACCCCGGAAGAATGCAATGCTCATGTGCTCGCCGATCTGCAACGGCTGAAGCAGGTACTGTTGAACCTGATGTCTAATGCGGTCAAGTACAACTATGATAGCGGCACGATCACATTGTTCTGTACCGAAATACGCGAAGGGATCATCCGTATCAGCGTCAGCGATAGCGGCCCGGGCATTGCCGAGGAAAACCGCGAGCGAGTGTTCCAAGCCTTTGAACGTCTCAATGCTGATGAAAGCGGCATTGAAGGCAGTGGTGTTGGCCTGGCGTTGAGCAAGGCGCTCATCGAGGCTATGGGAGGAGCACTGAGTCTGGACAGTGAACTCGGTGTGGGCAGCACTTTCTGGGTAGAGCTCTCCTCGATTGACGAAGTGACTGAACAAAATCATGTTACAGAAGCCAGCCATGGAATGGCAGAAATAGCTGAAGCGGGACAGGCCGGGTCTGCTACGCTGCTCTATATCGAGGACAATATTGCCAATTTTCGCCTGGTGGAAGTCGCACTGTCTCATCGACCGCACATCAAATTGATTCCAGCAATGCAGGGCAAGCTGGGGATTGATCTGGCGCTCCTGCATAAACCGGACCTGATTCTGCTGGATCTGCACCTGCCAGACCTGATGGGCGATAAAGTACTGGCACGCCTGAGATCATACCCGGAAACCCAGCACATACCGGTAGTAATCATCAGCGCCGATGCGATAAAACGCCAAATTGAAAAGTTGCTCGCTGCCGGTGTCTACGCCTATTTGACCAAGCCGTTCAATGTTAAAGAGTTATTACACACTATCGATTCAGTGCTTGAATCGGGTGCCGATAACAATGCCAACCATTAATACCAAAGCTGGCGATATTCTGGCCGCAATTAATATTCTGGCCGCAATTAAAGGTGCCGCCCTTTTTTTATGGGAACATCCGTTCAGGTGATAGAACAGGGCACAACACAACATATTAGGGGTTTTTGCTGTACATGATATTTGATATCCGCACGTTAATAGTGGCCGTGGCACTGGCGAACGTATTTTGCGCGGGGGCGAGGCTCCTGCTTTGGCGAATGCACCCCACCATCCCCGGGCTTGGCCGCTGGGCATTGGCCGGTGGTGCCGGTGCGCTTGCGCTTTTTCTGATCCTGCTCTTTGGCGTTAAACACTGGCAGCCGTCCTTGTCTCTGGCGCAACTGTTTGTGGTGCTCGGCCTGCTTATGGCATGGGATGGCTTTCGACGTTTTATTATGCGTGCCCCTCTCTCTCCCCTGGTTTTGATTGTCGTTACGGCTAGTACACTTATTTGGATTGCAACAGTGCACTTCCAGTATTCGATGCATCTCCGGGCACAGGCCAATGCCATCCTGATTGTTATATTGTCAGCACTGATTGCACGTGAATTACTCACCGCGCCCAAACCAATCCCGCTTGCTATGCGCGCCACGGGCTGGGCCTATGCGATTAATGCGGCGGTTTTTCTGATACGCGTCATCGCCACTGATCAAAATGCCTTACCAGTAGACCCTTTGAATCCCGATGGATTCACCGTCTTTATGCTGCTCTGGTGGTTATGCATGACAATCGCCATAACGCTTGGCATGGTGCTGATGACAGCCGAACATCTTCAGGCAGGTCTTAATAGCCTGGCCAACCACGACCCTCTGACCGGCGTGCTTAACCGCCGCTCATTCTCGTTAATTGCAGAAAAGGAGATGGCTCGATCTCGCCGATACGGCAAGCCACTCTCCTTATTGATGATGGATCTCGATAAATTCAAAAATATTAACGACCGTCTTGGCCATGATGCCGGTGACGCGCTGTTGTGTCGATTCGTTGCTATCGCCGACAGGGAACTGCGCAACGAGGATGTTTTCTGTCGTTTTGGCGGTGAAGAATTTGTCGCTCTGTTACCAAACGCCTCTGCCGAACGGGCTCTGGTGGCGGCGGAAAGACTGCGCACCAGCTTTGCTGCAGAGTCGGCAGAAACCGAAATACGGCAGGGTACTTGTTCCCCCACCGTTACCGTCAGCATCGGCATCGCCGAACTTGGAGAGGATGACAATATTGAAAGTCTTTTGCGCCGCGCCGATACTGCTCTTTATCAGGCCAAGAGCAAAGGCCGCAACCGTTGCAAACTCGCCGAATACATTCCAAAAATCACCATGACGAATAAAAAAGAAGATGTAAAAGATCTGATGGATTCAAATTTAAACGAGACATTCATAAAAGAAAGTTAAAGCTGCCGAGAGTTAAAAGTGCCGAAGAGATTAAAAGCGAGCAAAAAGGTGATGCAGGGACTAAATATTGATCAATCACATCATGTGCCACATGATTCAGTTCAGGTAAGTAGAAAACTATAAATTTACATAGCAAAGGAGTTGCTATACCGAGGCGCACAAGGATGTATTTGGCGGATTACCTGTATCATATTGTTCAATGTGGAAATAATCGGGAAACCTGTTTTATTAGAGTAGCTGATTTTTCTAAGCCGTTGCCGATATATTAAATTGAATGCGAATTTAATTCAGCACCACCTTTTGTTTACAGCACTTATTAAAATTCATTACCGTAAACTGTTTAGTGCGCTGCGCAATTGTTCGTTTATGCTCGCATTAATAATGCGTCCTCGTACAATATCAAAATTATCATAAAAATTGGCTACTGAAAGGCTGGCCTTTACATCGCCATCAAAGAACGGCGCGGATGTGGTTGCCGTAGTCAGAACACTTGCAGCTCCACCGGGGCCGGGTGATGTGGCGAGCATTATCATCGGTTTGTTCTGAAATACTTTTGGGTTAATGCGTGACGCCCAGTCGAATATGTTTTTATAGGCCGCGGTGTAGGAACCGTTGTGCTCGGCAAATGAAATAATCAGCGCGTCGCTATTAGCGATTTTTTGTAAAAAGGCTTTTGCTAATTCAGGCTGGCCTAGCTCGGCTTCTTTGTCTTCGCTAAACAGGGGAAGTTCATAATCATTAATATCGAGTATTTCGGTTTCCCCGTTTTCAAGCTGGCTGGCTGTGTAGCTCAGCAGTTGTTTGTTAATTGATTTTGAGCTGCTAGTGGCTGCAAATGCGAGTATTTTCATGTTCTGTCTCCGCTTAAAAGGCTGTTTGTTGATTCGTTGTAAATAGAATAATTAATAAACATCGAGGGATAAATATGCTATATAGAAATACATTATTTCCATATGGTTAGTAATAGGGTGAAAAATGGTTGAAAAAGTCGCCAGTACAAACCTGCTAGAGGGTGTGGCGGTGTTTGTTGCGGTGGTGAATGCGAGTTCATTTACCGCCGCCGCACATGCGCTTGGGCATTCAACATCTTTTATTAGTAAAGAGGTCACGCGCCTCGAAAAACGCCTGGGAAGCCGTTTGCTAAACCGCACCACACGCACCATTAGCCTTACGGATGCTGGGCGCGCCTATTACGAGCGTTGCAGTCAAATTGTTATAGATGCAGAGAATGCGGAACGCTCCATCAATCAATTACAGGAAAAACCAAGCGGTTTGTTACGCATTAATGCACCGGGTAGTTTTGGTTCTAAATATTTACTGGATGTATTTCCGCAATTTATGCTGCGCTACCCGGATGTGAGGCTTGACGTAGAATTTAATGACCGCCTTATTGATGTGGTGGCTGAAGGATATGATGTGGTGATTCGTGTCGGTGAAATTAAAGACACGAACCTGGTGGCACGAAAATTCACCACATCGCGCGCAGTTGTTGTGGCATCGCCGGATTATTTAGAGCGCAGTGGCGTGCCGATAAAAGCGGAAGAGTTAAGCCAGCATGATTGTATTGCATATTCATTATTGCCCACGCCAACACAATGGAGTTTTTATAAAGACGGTAAACGTACAAGCGTTTCTGTTAATGCCCGTGCTCTGTGTAATAGCGCACATATAGAAGTTGCGATGGTGGTGCAGGGATTGGGTATAGCTCGCTTGCCTTTATTTACCTGTGAAAAAGAAGTTGCCAGTGGTGAGTTACAGATTATTTTAGATGATTACGATCACTTGAAATTTGATATATTCGCAGTTTACCCACATCGGCAATACCTCACCGCGAAAGTACGTGCCTTTGTAGATTTTGTGGTTGATGCGTTTGCTTAAAAGGCAATCATTATAAAGAGTAGGTGGCAACGGTGATCATTAACAGCTGTACCGACTATTTTAATCTGCCCTTTAAATCGCAAGCTATTTTAATTTTTTAACAAGGTAATAGTTAACCATGTCAACAGGTTCAAAAAAAGTCATTATTGCGGCACTTATTGGCAATGCCTTAATTTCGGTTACAAAATTTTCCGCGGCGTTTATAACCGGCAGTTCTGCGATGTTGTCTGAAGGTATTCATTCCCTGGTGGATACGGGTAACCAGATTCTGTTACTGCATGGCATTAAACAATCGACAAAACCAGCAGATGAAAATTTTCCTTTTGGGCATGGTAAAGAAATTTATTTCTGGAGTTTTATTGTAGCCATCCTGATCTTTGCGCTGGGTGGTGGTATATCTATTTATGAGGGTATACAACATTTGTTAAACCCGGTTGAAATGAAAAACCCGATGCTTAATTACATTGTGTTAGGCCTGGCGATGTTATTTGAAGGCGCCGCCTGGCTTTTTGCTTTACGTGAATTCAGCCGGGCTAAGGGTAAGTGGGGTTATATTGAAGCGGTGAAGCGAGCTAAAGACCCTTCTATATTCGTTGTGTTGTTTGAAGATTCAGCGGCCATGCTGGGGTTATTCGTCGCCTTTGTTGGTATTGCACTGAGCCAGTACACGGGCTTTGTTTATTTTGATGGCATCGCGTCGATTATTATCGGGCTTATTCTTATCGGCACTGCAATCTGGTTAGCCTATGAAACTAAGGGCTTGCTCATCGGTGAAAGCGCCAACCAATCGGTGGTTAAAGGCATTAGGGGGATTTTACAAGGTAATAGCGTGATCGATCAGGTTAATGAAGTGCTAACCCTGCACATGGGCCCCAATTATATACTGGCGAATTTGAGTGTAGACTTTAAAGACAGCATATCCGCAGATGAAGTCGAAGGTACTATTGCGGCACTGAGTCAAATTATCAAGCAGCAATACCCGGATGTGAAACGCATATTTATTGAGGCGGAAAAATCGCTTAGTGTTTAGCTGAGTATGCGTGCGATTAAATATTTTTCTGCATGTTACAAGTTTTTGTTAATAAATAACTGCAGCCCGTTTATATAAGCGCTGCCACTCACGATAAAGCCATCATTATGTCCGCCACGCATTTCTAAAAACTGCTTTGGTTGTGCGGCGGCTAAAAATATTTCTCGCCCTTCTTCGTAAGGGATGATGTCGTCATACCTGCTATGTGCAACCAGCACAGGACGAGAAACATTTTTGACATAGTGTTTGGTATTGTATTTATAGTGCGCCAGCCAGCGTATGGGTAAAAAAGGGTAAAGCCGCTGGCCCATGGAGGGCACAGAGCTAAAGCCTGATTCTATAATTAAGGCAGCGGGCGCATGTTTGCTGGCAAGCCAGCTGGCTATAGATGCACCGAGTGAACGACCGAAAATAATAATTTGTTTTTCACTGATGCCTCGAGTATTAATGAGATAGTTCCATGCCGCTTGTGCATCCAGATAGGTGCCTTTTTCTGTTGTTTTCCCTTCGCTTTGGCCATAGCCTCGGTAATCAATAATAAAAACATTGAGTTGCAAACGATGGAAAATTTTAATTGAATCGAGTCGATGGGATATATTGCCTGCATTACCGTGAAAAAAAAGAAGGCTGCCTTTTGCTTGCTGGTTTGCAATATACCAGCCGTGTAACCTGATATTGTCTTCAGTGACGAATTCTATATTTTCATAAGGCAGACCAATGTCTTCAGGTGTGGCAACAAGGGCGCGTCCGGGTATGTTTGGATAAAAGATCAGGCGGGATTGCATAAAATAAACAAAGGCGTTCATCGCGGCGTAAGCGAGGATTCCAATTATTAATAGTTTCCAGAGTGCAGACACTTTTTTAGTGTATCGATGCATTTACTGGAGGAATGCTGTCATTAACCAGCGGTACAAACGCGACCCCCAATATGGAATCAACCGATACTTCGCCTTGCAGATCTTTTTTTACCTGCAATAGTTCCTGATGCATACCCGATAGACCAACTGGAATCACCAGATTGCCACCAGGCTTAAGTTGGTCTATGAGTGGCCCAGGTATATGAGAGGCGGCAGCGGTAACAATAATTGCATCATATGGTGCATGTTCGGGCCAGCCTGTATAGCCATTGCTTACGCAGGTTTCAATGTTGTTATATGTAAGGTCTTTAAAGTGCTGGTTGGCAATTTTGTTAAGCTGATAAATTCTTTCTACCGAATAAACCTGTTTGCATAACATGGATAGTACAGCGGTTTGATAGCCCGACCCAGTGCCGATTTCCAATACGCTGTCATCGGGCTTGAGCTGCAATAAATCCGTCATTAAGGCGACGATATAAGGTTGCGATATTGTTTGTCCGTGTCCAATGGGTATGGGGCCATTGTTAAAGGCCATGAGTTTGACGTTATCTGGAACAAAGAGATCACGCGGCACTCTGGCCATGACATCCATAACGCGATCGTCGAGTTTGTTTTTGCCAATATAAGAGCGTGTGAGTGTCACTTCGTTTTCGATGTCGGCTATCATACGTTTCAGGTTCATAATATTAACCAGTCAAGTTTTGTATGGGTTTAAATTTGCTGCTGCCACCAGTCAGGTAAATCACCAATTGAATTTAGTAGGGCATTGGGTTGTATGCCCTGTTGCATATCTTCAGGGCGATATTTACCTGTTTTTACCAGTACACCTTGCAGCCCTGCATTCTGCGCGCCTGCCACATCGCCATGAATATCATCACCTACCATGATGGTTTTTTCTGCCGTGCTTCCCAATATGTCTATAGCGGTTTGGTAAAAAGCCCTGGCGGGTTTTCCCATAACCTGTGCCTTAATGCCCGTGGCGTGTTCAAGTGCAACAATGAACGGTGCCACATCAAGGCGCAAACCATCACTTGCCTGCCAGTAGCGGGTCATGCCCAGTGCAATGAATTGTGGCGGCGGCCGCTGCATTAACAGACGAAAAGCCTGGTTGAGAGTCTGGAATGTCCATAGTTCACCCATATCACCAATAATGACAGCAGATACTGGCCTGTTACCCCCATGCCACAGAGAAAAGCCTGCGAATTCAGCCTGAGTTGCGTTTGGCATAAATAGCGCAATTGGGTGCTCAGGTGGCTGCTGCTTTAATCGGTGTAGCGTGGCAATAGTGGGGGTAAGAATATGTGATTCGTCTGTGTTGATGCCAAAGCTGGCAAGTTTGCTGACCAATGCGCTTCGTGGACGCGAAGATGTGTTGGTGATGAATAAATGGGGAATGTTATTTTTTTGCACCCATAAGGCCACCTCGGCCCCGCCTTCAATGGCTTTGTCGCCCTGATAAAATACACCATCAAGATCAAATAAAATGGACACAATGCATTACTCATTAATAAGTATGTGTACGTTCATTATAGCGCTAAATTTTTGAGGTCAGTATTATTAAAGGGATTGTGGTAAAGATAATTATTAGTAATTGCTCTATGCCGAGGTTTTTTCTATTATCCGGTATGAAATTAATTTACACAAATGAAAATCGTTTTCTAGTCTTTAATGCGCGTAATATATTGGCGCATGAAAATATTGATGTACTATTAAAAAATGAATTTATTGGTGCTGCGGCAGGGGACCTGTCACCCTTTGATACCTGGCTAGAGCTCTGGGTTGAAGATGCGTTTTATAGTAAAGCCAAAAGACTCTTGCTACCTTTAACTGAAAGCAATACTTCCACCGAGTGGACGTGCCCAGCCTGTGGAGAAGCTAATGGCGCTGCCTTTGAAATTTGCTGGAACTGTAATAAAGATAGAATTTAAACTGGTAAATTAATTATTAAAACATTACAGTCGATGTAAATGTAATAGAGAATCACAATGAATGTATTTTTAAGACGCCCATCTTTAAATGTATTGCTGACAGTATTGCTTGCGGGCAGTATAGCTGGTTGCTCTAAAATTCGGCAATTGACTTATCCAGAGGACTTTACTTACCTGGAGAAAGGGCAAGTAAGGAACCTGATGAGAGAGATGGATGATGGCATTGAGCGACTTGGTCTGTTAGTTGCAAAAGCGCCAACGTCGGAGATTAATCAGCAGCAGGTTGTTGCTGAGCTCAGTGGGCTTCAAAGCATTTCATCTCGCCTTAGTGGCGGACATGCACAAACCAACCAATTGTTTATACGCGATCATATTGAGCAGTTTATCAGTGACGTTGGCACCGCAAAGATGTTTGCGAAAACGACCCCACCTAATTATTCTAAAGCTAGAGAAATAAGCAACAGTTGCCAGGAATGCCACCAGTCGCGCTAAATGATAATCGGGAATTTTAAAGAGTTAAAGAAGGTAAAATGAGACAATATGCAGTGGCTCAGATATAATCTGACAGGTTAATTTACTGATTTCGATGTGTTCTGATAAATGAGAGTTAATCTAGATAAAAGAAGACGCTCAGAATTATGGCTTTAATCCCTGCTGCCACACAAAGCCGAGTGCGGCCGAGCAAGGTCGATTATTCAAGCGGGTGTAAATCCCGTCCCGGCAAGGTAGGTCAGCCACCGGGTAGCAAACATCGGGCAGGCGGAAGTAATTCCAAATGTTAAGCACG
>Ga0316208_1000158_pt1 | contig 97287 bp, 83 predicted proteins | sample 3monopyrite_MG_FD_204944 | JGI IMG/M metagenome (GOLD analysis project Ga0316208, IMG submission 204944) | Microbial mat bacterial communities from mineral coupon in-situ incubated in ocean water Damariscotta River, Maine, United States -... | ecosystem: Environmental > Aquatic > Marine >... | reverse complement strand
TACTGTAAATCCACTTCTTGTGCTACTTCTGTAACATAAGTGCCCATTTCTTTAGCTTGCTCAACCGAAATTCCTTTGCGTTTGGCTAAAGACTCTGCTAATGGCATAGATGGATCAGTTATTTTATTGGGGTCCAACATAAAACTTTTCCATTCAACTTCTACTTTGTTTTTATGTTCAAATTGTGCTAATGCAGCTTCAAACTTCCGTTTACCAATATAGCAAAACGGGCAAGCCACATCACTCCAGATTTCTATTTTAATTACCATGGAACGAAAGTACGAAAGAAATGTTTTGATAATTCTACTAATCAAGATAATTAAAATTATTTGAATAAAAAAACGAGCTACTTAAAAAGTAACTCGTTTCAATGTTAAAACTAGTAATTTAGAATTTAAGCCAATTCACCAAATACCAAATCAATCACATTTCAAGTTAATTCTAATTCTTTATCGCCATGTTTTGATGATACAAACCAAGCTTCAAATGTGCATGGTGCAACATAGTTACTGCTATCCATTAGGCTCCAAAAGAATTTTGTAATTTTTGATTGAAATGAGAAAAACGCATTTCAATGTTAATTAGGTATCAAACGAATGGTCTTAGTAACTAAATTCCAATCTTCAATACACTTGTGTTTTAGTATATAGCTATTTCAGGATGGGAAAAATTTAAACCATAAAAAAAGCTACTTACAATAAGTAGCTTTTTTATTTTTGAGCGAGAGACGAGACTCGAACTCGCGACCCTCAGCTTGGAAGGCTGACGCTCTACCAACTGAGCTACTCTCGCAATACTAACATTTATTTTTGGTGTTTATAAATGCGGATGCAAATATACGTAATCTATTTTAGTTTATCTCTATTTTATCATGAAATTTTTGAGGTATTTTCGCAATGAATTGTTTTTCAGCTGAGTTATATTCTATTTTTAATTGATATGCATGTAAAAATAATGTGTCTTTAGGGTAAGTGAGCGGATTATTTTCAAAATATGATTTATTTTTATAACCTTTATCTCCAACAATTGGGTGATTGATTGATGCTAAATGAAGTCTAATTTGATTTGTCCTTCCTTGTTTTGGTTCTACTTTTAGTAAAGTTAAATTTGAAGATTCGTCTCTTTTTAATACCGTTATTTTTGTTTCTGAAATTTGTCCGTTTTCGGAAATATTTCTACCACCACTTTTAGTTTTGTTTATACTAATTTTTTCAATAATCATTTGACTATCTTTTTTAACTATTCCTTCAACCAATGCAAGGTAAAGTTTTTTTATGGTGTTATTTTGAAACTGATGACTAATAAAATTTGCCACTTGGGTTGTTTTAGCTAAAACAATAACTCCTGTTGTATTCGCATCTAATCGGTGAACAATTTTAAAATTTATTTGAGGATAAGCCAATTTAAGAATTTCAGTTAATGTGTTTTTATTAAATCTACCACTTGGATGCATAGGTAATGGTGAAGGTTTATTGATAACTAAAATCTGGTCGTCTTCATATAGTAATTTTATGTTAGCCGAAACGTAAGGCTCGGTTTTATTGTGGACTTTGTTTTCTGTCATCCAACCTGCTTTTAATTTTTGATTTGCTGAAGATTTCTCCTCATTAAGTGTTAATAGTCCATCTTCAATTTTTTTTAACCAAATCGATTTTTCAATATGTGGAAATGCTTGGGTATATAATTCTAATAAAGTCAAGCCCTCATGTTTTAGTTTAACGGACAACTTGTAATTAACTGTATAGGGGATTGATCCTTGTAGAGGAGAGGTGATTGTTTTAATTCTTTCCTCAAAATCTGATTTCATCACATTGCTACATTATAAATAATATCTTGTATGTTGGTTCTAATGTTCTTTTTAATAATTTTCCAGTTTTGGTCGTTTGGAAAAGAACGGTTTGATAAAAATACATACACAATTTCATTTTTAGGGTCAGCCCATGTGATTGTGCCCGTAAAGCCAGAATGACCAAAACTACTCAAATCAACTTGGCTGCAAGTTGGGCCGCCATCTAAAGATCTTACAGGTTTGTCAAATCCAGCTCCTCTTCGGTTGGTAGGGCAATATTGACACTTTGTAAATTCTTTTATAATTTCAGCATCAACATAATTTACACCACCATAATTTCCATTATTTATTAATGTATACATTAATACACCTAAATCTAAGGCGTTTGTAAATAACCCTGCATGCCCTCCAACGCCTCCAAGTGTTGCAGCGCCTTGGTCATTCACATCTCCCCATATAATTTGCTTTCTAAAAGTAGTGTCCATAACTGTTGGTGGTATTCGTTTTCGGTCAAACCGATACATTGGGTGATAACCGGTATGACTTAATCCCATTGGTAAATAAATATTTTGTTGCACGTAATCTTCCAAAGGCATTTGAGTTTGTTTTTCAATAATCACTTTTAAAAAATAATAGCCAATATCAGAATATTTATATTTTTTCCGTCTTAAAGAGGTACGTAAAATTCGATTAAAAATACTGTCCTGAAATTCGGGTTTAATATATATATCTTGTGCAACTTTTTTAGAATAGACGTCAGATGAATCAGAATTATAATAAAAAGGGTCTAATTCTCCTTTGGTTTGCGTGTTTCTATAAAAAGGAATCCAAGAAATAAAACCAGCTTGATGGGCTAACATTTCTCTTAATTTAATGCTTTTGTAGGCAGATTCCCCAACAATTTCAGGTAAATAATAACCTAAAGTTTTGTCTAAATCTATGAGGCTGTCTTTAGTTAGTTGCATTAATGTATATGTTGTAGCTGCTATTTTTGTAATTGAGGCAATGTCATAAATGTCGTCCCATTTTACTTTGGTTTTTTTATTATATGTATGGTAACCAAACGATTTATTATAAAATACATTGCCACTTTTTATGGCTAAAATTTGACAACCCGGAAAAACGCCCTCTTTAATTCCTTTTTTTGCTATTTTATCAATGGCATTCAAATCTTTTGATTTAAAATTAAGTTCTTCAGGAATTACAAAATGTAAACGACTAGTAGATTCATAACTTAACCCCATTTTGGCTTTAAAAATATCAGTACAACTTACTGGGAGTTTCCCTTTAGGCAATATGCCACCAAAAATTAATTCTGCTGCAGATTTTTGCGTATATTTTGTGTCTTGATAAGCAACGATTAAAGCCTTGGTGTTGGTTTGGTCACCAAAAGATTCTAGTACATAGGGATTGCCGAAAACGACAGAGATTATTTCTTTTGATTGTGCCAATTTATTATGCATATTAATGGCTTGGCGGGTAATACCGAAATTTCGTCTTGGGCTGTTATTTGTTCTGTGAAAACCAATAATTATACGATCATATTTTTCTAATTTTTTTAGTAATTTAGCTTCACTTTCAACTGACAACGAACGTGGTATTTTAATTTCGGGTATAGTTGTGTATAGATTAAGCGTTTTTCCAAATTCATTATTTGATGTACTACCAATATTTAAGTAGACCATTTTGATTGAATCCAATCTTTTAAAAGGCAAAATACCATTTTTGTTTTGGAGTAATGTTATAGAATTATCAGCTAGTTTTCGACTCAGAACTTCATTATCAATGGGGTTTAATCGCTCAACTAAATTGTCAAAATCAATGGGTTTGTAGTTGTTTAGTCCCGACCATTCTTTAGCTTTTAAAATCTTTAAACAACGTGCATCAATTTCTGCTTGTGTAATCTCACCTTCTAAAATCGCTTTTTTTATCATGGCAATGCCAACAGGTACATCTTCTGGAAATAAAAGTATATCATTTCCGGCTAAAATGGCTTTTACATCTACTTCACCTGGTTGATAATATTTTGAAACCCCTTTCATGTTTAAGGCATCTGTAAAAATCAATCCTTCAAATCCTAAACTGTCTTTTAACAAGCCATTCACAATTTTAGGTGACAATGTTGAAGCTTGATTTACAGTATTGTCAAGTTTTGGAATGTACAAATGAGCAACCATCATACTCATTAAACCTTCATTAATTAAGGCTTTAAATGGATATAATTCTAGACTGTCAAGTCTGTTGTAATTGTGGTTTATAATGGGTAATGTTTTGTGTGAATCGCTATCTGTGTCCCCATGACCGGGAAAGTGTTTTCCACAAGCAATAATATTATTGTCTTGCATACCTTTCATATAAGCAATCCCTAATTTTGTAACTTGATTTTTTAATTCACCAAACGAACGGTTATTAATCACAGGGTTTTTCGGATTATTATTGATGTCTATTACTGGTGCAAAATTGATGTGAATACCTAATAATTTACATTGATTGGCAATTTGTTGTCCCATTTCATAAATCAATTCATCATTTTGAATGGCGCCCAACATCATTTGACGGGGGTAAACAGTTGTTGAATCTAATCGCATAGAAACACCCCATTCTCCGTCTATTGCAATGAATAATGGCGTTTTAGCTTTTGATTGATAATAATTTGTCAATTTTGCTTCTCTAACAGGTCCGCCTTTAAAAAAAATTAAGCCACCAATTTTATATTTAGAAACAAGTGAAGTTACTTTATTAATATGGTCTATTCCTTTATTAGAATAGGCTGCTACCATAAATAATTGCGCAATGCGTTCGTCTGGCGTTAAAGATTTAAAAACTGAATCTGCCCAGCCTCCATTTACATTTAAAAATTCAGGTACTTTTTTATTATCTGTTAAATTGGCAGTTTTAAAAGATACTGAAATCATAAAAATAAAAACTAACAGTGTTAGTAATGTAAAAGCTTGTAAATGTGCTTTTTTTATTGATTTTGGACGCGTTGTTTGTGTCATAAAAGTGTTTGTTTTACGAATGTATAGATTCAATTTTGCATAAACCTTGCCACGGCACTATTTTTGTTCACAACTTAAAGTGAAATACAAAGTTTTTTTAATCAAATTTGAATTTAAAAAAATTATATTTGTAATTCAAACGTAGTTTATTATTTGCTAAATTGTAGAAGAATGAATTGGAGTAGAATGTCTGTTTTTAAAATGCCAAGTAAATACCGGAGGTATAATTTTCAACCCCGTTATTATGATGAGCGTAAAGAACAATTAAAGCGAAAGTTAGAGCGTGAGGCAAGCATAGCGGATTCACTGTCTGTGAGAGAGATTAAATTCAAATCTGAGTTGGAAGAAACATGGGGTAATACAGAACGTAAAAGTCAAGTTTTAAAAGCTAATGTTAGGCTTTTGGTTATTTTACTCTTAATTTGTGCGGGTGTATATTATGTCTTTACTGCAATGGATACAGCTGAAGCAATAATCAATAATGCGATTGAAGAAAATAAATAAAGAGACAAGATAAATCAAAACATGTCAGATTTAATAAAATTATTACCAGATCATATAGCCAATCAAATTGCTGCAGGTGAAGTTGTTCAACGACCAGCATCAGTTGTTAAAGAGTTGATTGAGAATGCGATTGATGCAGGTGCTTTAAAAATAAATTTGATAGTGAAAGATGGTGGTAAAACTTTAATTCAAGTGATTGATAATGGTTGCGGTATGTCCGATTTGGATGCACGCATGTGTTTTGAACGACACGCTACTTCAAAAATAAGCAAAGCAGATGATTTATTTCATCTACAAACTAAGGGGTTTAGAGGAGAAGCTATGGCTTCAATTGTAGCAATTGCTCATGTTGAATTAAAAACTAAATTACACGATAAAGATTTGGGAACCGTTATCGTAAATGAAGGTTCTAAAATCAATACGCAAGAACCATGTTCTACTCCAAATGGAACGTCAATAGCGGTTAAAAATTTGTTTTTTAATATCCCTGCAAGGCGAAATTTTTTAGGCTCAAATGCAACTGAATATAAACATGTGTTAAATGAGTTTATGCGAGTTGCCTTAGTCCACCATGATGTTGCTTTTACTTTTCATCACAATGGAGATGAAGTTTTTAATTTACCAATTTCGGGTTTAAGACAAAGGATTGTTCATGTTTTTGGTAAAAATTATAACAATAGGTTAGTACCCGTTAATGAAGAAACTGACATATTTAAAGTGACTGGTTTTGTAACCAAACCTGAATTTGCTAGAGCGTCTCGTGACCAAATGTATTTGTTTGTGAATAATCGATATTTTAAAGACACATATTTTAATCACGCAATACAGTCCGCTTTTGAAGGGATGATTCCCTCTAAAAAATTCCCATCTTATTTTTTGTATTTTACAGTACCAACCGAATCTATTGATGTGAACGTGCATCCAACCAAAACTGAGATTAAGTTTGAAAACCGAAAAGAAATTTATTCAATGTTACGTGCGGCAATTAAACAGGGATTAGGCCAGTTTAATATTTCACCTACAATTGACTTTGATCAAGAAAATTCACTAAATATTTCATCTATAAAAAAAGGAGATGTCATTGAAGTGCCAACCATAAAAATTAATCCTGATTTTAATCCTTTTAATTCTACCAATAATAGCCAAGTTTCAAATACTAAATCTCCAACGTTTACTCCAAGTGGGCGCAGCCAAATTAAGCCAGATGTAAATAGCTGGGAAAATTATTATGAGGCCGTCAAAAAAGAACAGAATGATGAGGAGGTGCAATTAGGGTTTGATTCAACTCAAAATAACGGAGTAAATGAGATTGTTATCCCTTCTAAAATGGATAATGAGTTTGAATCTTCAACAAAATCACCATATCAAATCCACGAAAAATATATTATTTCTCCTATTAAAAATGGATTTATAATAATTGACCAATACAGAGCGCATAGTCGAATTTTATTTGACAATATGTTGGCTAATTGGTCAGAAAATAGTGTCAAATCTCAACAATTACTATTTGCAGAATCATTTGAATTGTCAGCAACAGAAATGGTGTTTTTTAAAGAAATTCAAGATAAATTAAAAAATGTTGGTTTTGATTTAACGATTGAAAATCAAAAAAAGATTACCGTTTCTGGTATTCCAGTTGATTTTGAAAATGAATCTGCCAAACAATTGATTGAAAATGTTCTTTCAAAATATAAAGAAAGTCAATTAGAAGGGGATATTAATTTTAAAGAAATTTGCGCCAAAGCATTTGCGAATGCTAAAGCCATAAAAAAAGGTGTAAAGTTGACAATTGAAGAAATGAATCATCTAATTGACGAATTATTCGCTTGTCAAAATCCACAAGTATCACCAAATGGAAAAAAAATAATTGTCACAATGACAAATGACGAAATCACTAAAAAATTTAATTAATGTTACAGAATCTTTTTAAAAATATGGGTGATGTCACCAAAAATTTACTCATTATTAATGTGTTATTTTTTGTAGCAAAAGTTGGGCTTGAAGCTAGGGGTATTGATTTAGGTCAAATGCTAGGGATGCATTATCTTTCTTCTCCTTACTTTGAGCCCTATCAAATTGCTACACACTTTTTTATGCATGCCAATATTGGACATATATTTTTTAATATGTTTGCTTTAGTAATGATGGGAAGTCATTTAGAACGTTATTGGGGTGCAAAACGGTATTTAATTTTTTATTTTGTGACTGCTTTTGGTGCTGCTTTATTACATTTTTGTGTGCAAGGAATAGAAATATATAATGCCACTGGAGAGTTTTTTCCAAAATCATCAATTTTAGATGTTGATTTTAAAACAGGCCAATTTAGCTATGACCCTAGTGTAAAAGGAAGTTTATTTATAGCAAATATGTATTTAGGCACAGTTGTAGGTGCATCAGGTGCTATTTATGGATTATTGATGGCTTTTGCAATGCTGTTTCCAAACACACAATTCATGTTGCTTTTTCCGCCTATACCAATTAAAGCGAAATGGATGGCATTGGGATTAGGGCTCTATGCTTTGTATAGTGGTTACGCAAATAATCCGGGAGACTCAACTGCTCATTTTGCCCATTTAGGCGGAATGTTATTTGGGTTTATTTTGATTAAAATATGGAAAAAAAGTAGAAATCAATTTTATTAAGATGAAGAAGATTTTAAGTTTATTTATATTCAATATTATTGTATTACATATGTCTGCACAATGCAATATAAAAAATGTGTATGCTGACCTATTTACCGTTAAAAAACAGGTTTTTAATGAAAAAGTTTTTATTCTAAAACAAGTCAAATTGGTTGATAAAACGGTTTGCTTTAGTGATTTAATTAATAAAAATAATTCGCATATTGACTATTTGTTAATCAATTTTTCTGACTATTCAAAAGATGAAGAATTGTCAACTATTGAGTCTGATGACGAACGAACAAATGTGTTTTTAAATAATTTAAAAAAAGATTCATTATTTACGGTTGTGATGAATAAACTAGTTGCCAAAACAACTGATGTTAATTTTGTGTGCGACACATTTACGGTAGATGACATGATGGATGTAGCAGTTAAATTTTTCTCCATTACCGGATTAACTCAAGAAGGTTATTATCAAGGAAAAGTCTGTGTAGGCATTAACGGACTAGATAAAACTCAGAACGTACGCAACCCTCATTTAGAAGCATTTTGTTTTTCGTCTATATTAGCAAATTACAATAGTAAACGTTATGGTATGTATGATGAGTTTGTAGAAGCAATTAAAACATTATATAAACTAAATTTAGGTGTAACTGATGATGAAAAATTATTAAGGGCACAAGGTGCTATGTATATGTTTATGCTGTATAATAGACCTTTAAAAGCTATGCTTTTAGAAGAATTTGAAAAAAAGAAAGATTATTTACCTTTTGTGATTGCAAAATAAAATGAAACCAAATTCAATATTAGACAATATAAAGTTACAGTTTAAAACTGGTGGGATGTTAAAAAAAATCATTTTAGCCAATGCCTTTGTTTTTGTGTTATTGTTGTCTTTGAAAATAATTTCAACGCTTTTTTTAATAGAGGGATTATTTGATTTTGTAGGTGGTTTATTTGCTATGCCTGGAACTTTTGGAGGGTTGATTTATAAACCTTGGACAATTGTAACTGCTTTATTCACTCATTTTACTCTAGGTCATTTTTTTTGGAATATGCTCATGTTTTATTTTACAGCAAAGCTATTTATTCAATTTTTTGGTGAAAAAAGGTTGTTAACCACTTATCTTTTTGGTGGCATTTTTGGAGGACTAATACATATTTTAGCTTATCTTGTTTTCCCTTACTTTAGTAAAATGACCGCGCCACCTATTATTGGAGCTTCTGGTGCAATTGCAGCCTTAATTGGGGCATTAGTGTTTTATAAACCTCATTTAAAAATCAAATTATTTTTCATGCTAGAAATTCCATTTTGGGTGTTTGGAATTATTTTTATTGGAGGCGATTTAATTAATCTGACTAAAGAAGATGGTATTGCACATTTTGCACACATTGGAGGGGTTTTATTTGGTGTTTTGTCTGTTATGAATGTTAATTCTTCTTCAAATTTCATGAATAAATTAGACAAATTATTCTCATTTAACTTTTCATTTAAACGTCAACCAAAAATGAAAGTTTTTCGAAATTCAGAAGCTAATAAAATGACTGATGAACAGTATAATTCAAATAAAGCAAACAAACAAAAACAAATGGATGCAATTCTGGATAAAATATCAGCAAGGGGTTATGAAAGTTTAACAAAAAAAGAAAAAGACTTTTTATTTAAATTTAATAATGAATAAATCTAAAAAAAAGTCAATATTTGTTCGACTAATATACAGTATTAATGTTTTGATTGGTATTGCTTTGTTGGGTGCTTATTTAAGTACACATATTTCACCAAACAGTATATCCTATTTGCCTTTTTTAGGACTATCTTACCCATTTCTAATTTTAATTTTGGCTTGTTTTTCGTTTTTATGGTTATTTATTGACCGAAAATGGGTAATTTTTAATGTCCTTGTATTTTTATTGGGATGGAATCATTTTACAGATTTTTATGCTTTTAACAATGCTATACAGGTTCATCATTCAAATGACTTAAAAATCATGTCATATAATGTGCGAATATTCAACTATTATGATGTTAAAAATCGAATAAAAACTAGAAATAATATTTTTAAGTTTATACAAAAAGAAAAAGCTGATGTCTTTTGTTTTCAAGAATTTTATCATCAAGAAAACAGTTTGAATTTTAAAACGCGAGATACTTTAATTTCAATACTAAGTGCTAAAAATTATCATGAACGTTTTACACATGAAATGACAGGTAAGCAATTTTTTGGAGTGGTGACTTTTTCAAAATACCCAATTATTAATAAAGGTGGAATCAAATTTAAAAATGATGACAATAATTATTGTATCTATACAGATTTAGTAAAAAATAATGATACAATTCGAGTTTTTAATGCACATTTGGGATCAATCCGTTTAAAAAGTAAGGATTATGCTGTTTTTGGAGGAGAAGAAAATGAAAAAAATTATAAAATAGATACTGTTCATCAAAATATTATTGGCAGGTTAAAATTAGCTTTTGAAAAACGTGCTGTTCAAATTGAAAAGGTGATGGCTGAAATAAAAAAATCACCTTATCCAGTTGTACTATGTGGAGATTTTAATGATACTCCAGTATCTTATTGCTATCGGCAGGTTGTGAAATTACTGCAAGATGCTTTTATTGAATCTGGAAATGGAATAGGAACTACGTATATTGGAAAAATCCCTTCTAATCGAATAGATTATATTTTTCATTCTAATCAGTTAAAAGGCACAGAATTTGTAGTGCATGATGTTAATTATTCAGATCATAAGCCAATTTCTTGCTATATTGGCAACGTAAATGATTAATTAAACGTTAAACAATAATAAAACTAAAATACAATGCTTAAAAAATTAAATATTCTAATGCTTTTTATGGGGTTGTCAATGTTGAGCTTTTCTCAAGATGAAATTAAACCTTGTGGTCAATTACCAACTGTAAATCCTACATTAAAACCAAAATGCAATAACGATATGCAAAAGGTATTTTCTCAAAACTTACCTTCATCTTTCAATAAAGAAAAATCTTACAATAGTTCTTTTAAATTAATAGTTGATTGTAATGGTAGAATAGATATGGTGATTTATAAAAAAGGAAATTTTTCAGAATCACAACAAAAACATTTTTTAACACTAATTAATACATTAAAAGATTGGAACGCTGGGCAGGTTGATGGAAAAGATGTAAGCACAACAGTTTATATTACAATTGATGTAAACAAAAGAGTTGTTTCTTTTAAGGTTTATTAGTCCAAAAATAAAATTAAAAAAAGGCTACTTGTTATTAAAATAAGTAGCCTTTTGAATATGAATTAGTTTAATACTTAAAACTTTTCTTTAGTCTTTTTACCATCTTCATCCCAATACGTCCATTTTCCAATTTTTTCGCCATCATTATTCAGGTTACCTGCATATTTTGGAGATCCATCATCATAAAACGATTCCCAATAACCAATTTTAATCCCTCCATTACCAAACTCTCCTTTTGTAATTAAAATGCCGTCAGCATTATATTCTTTCCAAATCCCAACTTTCAAATCATCTTTGTAAGTTCCTTCAAATCTAATCTTCCCATTAGTATGGTATTCTAAATAATTCCCATCATATTTATCATCAATAGTGTAACTGTCAATAAAAAGGTTACCATTTTCGTGGTAGCCTTTGTAAGGTCCTGTTTTAACTCCATTATCGTAAGCTCTTACAAATTTTAAATTTCCATTTTCACGATATACTTTAAATTCACCATCAATTTTTCCATTTTCATTATAAGTTGCAACAATCTTTATTTTTCCATTTTCAAAATAATCTTTTGCATCACAGCAAACCTGGTCATTTTTAAATTGTTCAGTATATTTCATTGCCCCACCTTCATAATAGCCTGTTGCTGTACCTTCTTTTTTTCCATCTTTGTAAGGAACGGTTTTTTTCTTCATCCCACTTTCATAATAATAAGTGACAACTCCATTTAATTCACCATCAATATATTCTCCCTTCTCAAATAAATACCCTTCTTCTTTGTAAATAGCATATTTTCCATGATATTTGCCATTTTTATAATGCGCAATATTTTTAATCCTTTTATTAGGATAAAACCATCTCCAAGGACCACTTCTTTCACCGCATTTAAACTGCCCTATAATTAAAGTGTCGCTACCTTTAATGTCATAATAAGTTTCGCTCTGTGCTTTTCCTCTCCATTCCATTTTAATTTCATTTCCTTTTTCAAAATGATTCTTTTTTTTGCCATTAATAACCATCTCAGATTTTTCTTCTATAATTTTTAAAACAATTATGTCATCTTGCTCTAAAACAACTTTGGCAGTTGCAATTCCAATCCACCCTGTAGTTGTTGCACCAAAAATTACAGTTTCAAATTTTTTAGATATTTCAACTATTTTACCTACTGGTGGTTCCCAATCTCCAATCGTTAATTTAACACGTGGGTTTGTAGATGAATTTGATGTAAATTCACCTTGTAATACATAATCTATAGAGTCACATTGTGCATAATTTATTTCAGAAATAATTAAGAATAATGCAATAAAAATATTTTTCATATTGTTTTTTTTGAGTAAAAATAAAAACTTTATTCATTAAACAGTAACAATTGAGTTGAATTTTACGTTAACACGTGTGTATATTGAGTGAATGTGTTATTTTAGACTCTCAATTATGAAATATTGAAAATTATGAAAGGAATCATATTAGCTGGAGGGTCGGGAACACGTTTGTATCCGTTAACAAAAGCCGTGTCAAAACAAATATTACCGATTTACGATAAACCAATGATTTATTACCCTTTGTCTGTATTGTTATTATCCGATATAAAAGACATATTAATAATTTCTACACCAAGAGATGTTGAGGTTTTTAAAGAATTGTTTGGAGACGGGAGTCAAATTGGTATTTCAATATCTTATAAAATTCAACCATCACCTGATGGATTAGCTCAAGCTTTTATTTTAGCTGAAGACTTCATTGGTAAAGACAATGTTTGTTTAGTTTTAGGAGATAATATTTATTATGGTTATGGCTTACCTAAAATTTTAAGACAAGCTGCCAAAATTCAAAAAGGTGCAACCGTTTTCGGTTATTATGTAAACGATCCTGAACGATATGGTGTAGTTGAATTTGATCAAGATAAAAATGTTGTAGGATTGGAAGAGAAACCAGAACATCCTAAGTCGAATTATGCAGTTACTGGATTGTATTATTATGATAATTCAGTTATTGAAAAAGCAAAACGTTTAAAACCGTCTAAGAGGGGAGAATTAGAAATTACCGATTTAAATAAATTATATTTAGATGAAGGCACATTAAAAACAGAACTTTTAGGTAGAGGAATGGCATGGTTAGATACAGGGACACATGAATCTTTAATGCAAGCGTCAAATTTTATTGCATCAATAGAACAACGTCAAGGATTAAAAGTGTCGTGCATTGAAGAAATTGCATTTAGAAAAGGGTATATTGATGAAAATCAACTCAGAAAATTGGCTGAACCTCTAAAAAAGAATCAGTATGGACAATATTTATTAAGATTATTAGATAAAACGAAACAAACATTTTAAAATATGGACTTAATTAAAAATATATTAATCGACAGTTTAAATGGGTTTTCGGCTAAAGATATTCCGTTATTTATATTCCAAATTTTAATGGCTGGCACTTTAGCCCATGTGTTTCAATTGACTATAAATAAAAAGTGGAAACAAGGTGTAATTTGTAATTCGGCATTAATTGCTGTATCAATTACCGTTTTAACTTCAATTGTTAAATATTCATTACCTTTTGCGGTGATGGGACTAGCAGTTGTATTATTGTTTAAACCAAATAGTGAAGAAAGTGTAATTTCAAAAATTGCATTATTAAGTGTAGGTATTATTGGTGTTGGTTGTGGTGTTGGTAGTGTAATACAAACCATTATTGGCGTGGTGTTTATATTATTGATTGTACTGTTTACACCATTAAAAGACAGTGAATGAAAAAAAGGTTAAAAAGTATTAATCCGTTATTGGCGTTTTTGCTTTTGAGCTTAATCGCCTTGTTTTCTTTTGTAGGGGATTATCATTACTTTTTACCTAAGTCTAATCAAACTGGTTTTAAATATTATGTTGAACCATCAACTGTTTTTGAAGTTGTTGAGTCGTCAAGTGTTGTAAAATTAAAAAAATACAATTCAAATTTTGATTTATTTTATTCTGTAAATGGTGGCGAAACTTACCATTTGTATAAAAACCAAAATTTGAATGACATTAAAATGAATGATTTGACTAAATATACTACTTCCATTCGTTATAAACATCCATTTGGAGAAATGCCTGAACAATGTGTTGTATTGGTAAAATCTAAACATAAATTAAAGTTTATTTATACGTTACCAAAAGTAATTGTTACAAAACATAATTTTGAGTCTAAATTACCAGTAGTTAATCTAGTCATAAACGAAAAAGATTTAATTTCTGATGAAAAAGGGATGTTAGTTTTAGGTCAGAATTCATGGCAAGATGTGGGGTTTTACAAAGAACCATGGTATAGACATACAAATTATGCACAAAGAGGTGATGATTGGCTTAAAAAAAGTTATTTTCAATATTTCGAAAAAGACTCACTTTTATATGAAACAATATGTGGTATTCAAATCAGTGGCCATGCATCAAGATCTTTTCCCCAAAAGTCTATGAAGTTAAAAGCAAATAAAAAATTTAGTAGAGATAAATTAAATTTTCCTTTTTTTGGAAAAAAAGGCTTGAAAAAATATTCGGCTTTGGTTTTAAGAAGTTCAGGAAACGATAACTCAAAAACTATGTTTGCTGATTTACTTATGCAGAATATAGTTCACAATGAAAATGTGCTTTGCCAACTTGGAAAGGCCGTAAATGTATTTATAAACGGAAATTATTGGGGTATTTTTAATTTAAGAGAGCGGCACAACGCTTATTATATTGCAAAATCTGAAAAAGTAAAATCAAAAGACGTTACAGTATTAGAAAAACAAACAGGTAGGCTAAAATCTGGAGATGCTGAGATTCAAAAAGAATATGTGAATTTTATTGATTCTATCAGTGGTTTATCAGAGATAGATGAAAAATGTTATGAAGTAATTAAAGAAAAAATTAGCATAAAATCTTTTATTGATTATATTATAATTGAAACATTTTATGCAAATCAAGACTGGTTACACAATAATACTTTATGGTATAAAGCTGGAAATAAAAAATGGAAATGGCTAATTGTTGACTTAGATCAAGGATTAGCATATAGCGGTAATTCAAATGTAAATTCAAATTTTTTCCAAAAGTTAAAAGAATCAAGAACAATAACAGCAAAACTATTTAATACTTTAATTCAAAATAATTTGTTTAAGCTAAGATTTAAAGCAAGGTCAAATCAAATGATGCACACAACATTTTCTGATGATAATATTCAAAAAGAATTTGATTTGTTGAAGAACAGGTTAAATGAAGATATTAAATTTCAAATAGCCAGATGGAGAGGGAATTATAATTATGAAAAATGGGAATTAAACTATGATAATAATTTACAATTCTTATTAAATAGAAAAAGTATTTATTCTGATCAAGTAGGGAAATTATAAATGAAAGAGGCTTATAAAGAAAATGCTCAATTTATATTACTGCTCATTATCATGTATGTGGTTGGAGTTTGGGGAGGACCAATAATTTATATTCTGTTCCCCCTTATATTTGGAATGTTTGGCTTAAAAGGCTTATTTTTTGAACTGCTAATAACTTCACTTTGGATGTTGATTTTATCAGATTATGTTCCCATAAAAAATGCAACCTATGATGATTTACAGTTTGCAAAAGACTTAAAACCAATTATTCCATTGTTTTTATTTGGGTTTTATGTCATGCACAGAGAGAAGTTCCCAAAAATATCTAAAATTTTCATCAATTTTTTTCCATTTTTTATCATCATTCTAATTTCAATGCAGTACTCAATAAAAATGGATGTTGCTATAAAAAAATATTTATCTTATATATTAATGTATTTTAGCATACCAATGTATGTGAGTTATCTCCATAAACAATATGGAACACATTTTTGGAATAGTTTATTAACATTTATAATATGGATGTTAGTTATTGGACTATTGTTAGGAACTTTTGTGCCACAAATTGGAATGATTGCGGGCGGTAGGTTTAAAGGAATATTAGGAAATCCGAATGGCTTAGGGATTTTTTTAAATTTAACCTTTATGTTATGGTTAATCGCAAAGGAATTTAAGTTAATTCAGTTTTCATTAAAAGAAAATAGGTTAATATTTTTTGTACTCATTTTTTCATTGCTATGGTCAGGATCCAGAAACGGAATGATGAGTATTTTTCTTTTTTATTTAGTATTTAGACTGGTGAAAATACATTGGTCGATTGCAATTATTTCAGTTTTATTTGTTTTTGTGTTTGAAGATTTGATGTTTAGTTCTTTTATTGCATTGATTGAATTTTTTCAAATGCAAGACTTTTTTAGGGTTGATTCAATTGAAGAAGGGTCTGGTAGAAAAATAGCATGGGTGTTTGCCTGGGCAATAATTGAGAAAAAATTCTTTTTTTTAGGTGGAGGATTTGGGAATGATGAAAATATAATGCGGCCAAATTATAAAATGTTGAGTATGCAGGGGCACCAAGGGGGCGTGCATAATTCATATTTATCTATGTGGTTTGATGGTGGGATTATTGGGCTCATATTATATTTTTTAGGACTTTTGAGAAGTGTTTTGTCATCTCTAAAAAATAATTACATAGGATTAGCATTTCTATTTTCAATACTATTTAATATAACCTATGAGTCTTGGTTAGTAGCGTCTTTAAATCCATTTACAATCCTATTCTTAATAATATTGACGATATTTGTAGAAAATTTAAAAGGGGAAGAAATTACCGACAATTTAAGTCAAACAGAAACGAGTTAAATTTTGAAAAAGAAAATAAATAAAAGAAAATTTTTAAGACGACTTATTGTTGTTGTATTACTGCTTGGTATTGGTGGTTTTTATGTGGCTAATCGTAAACTTAAAAATTATGGGTATTCTGGTGTATTCGACCTTATTTCTACCTACCGTTCAAATACCACTTTAGCAAGTAATGTTAATCCGAAAGTAATTCAATTAAACCTCTCAAAATCAGATTTTGATTTTATAAAAAATAGGCGTAAAATTGCGCTAGACAGAGGACTTCAAATAAATGATGGAGATAATTATGTCAATTGTTCAGTGGTTTGTGATGGCGACAGCACTATAGGCAAAATGAGGTTAAAAGGACACATGACTGATCATTTAGAAGGTGATAAATGGTCGTTTAGAGTCAAAACAGAGCAGGATGTTTTAGGAATGTATAGATTTTCTTTACAGCACCCTGGTACCAGAAATTATATTTATGAATGGGTATATCATCAGTTATTGAAAAATGAAGATGTCATTTATTTAAAATATGACTTTGTAAATGTTAAATTAAATGACAAAGATCTAGGAATTTATGCATTAGAAGAACATTTTGGTCAACATGTTCTAAAGAGGAATAATAGACCCAAAGGGGCAATAATTAGATGGAGTCCCAATTTATATTGGGAAGGGCGAATTGATGAATTTCAGCAAATGTATTTGAATCAAGAATACGCTGACTATTCATCAAGTTTTGCAGAACCTTATGACAAGGGGGTGATCACTAAAGATAAAGAATTACTTGAAAATTATCAAATTGCAGCTTTTAATTTGGAACAGTTTAGAAGAGGTGTGTTAAAAACTTCAGAAGTATTTGATGTTGAAAAAATGGCTCGATTTCACGCCATAATAGACCTGGTTGGAGGGCATCATTCGTTGGATTGGAGTGATGTAAAGTTTTATTATAATTCTGAAACTAAAAAAGTTGAACCAGTAGGGTATGAGAGTTTTAGTATCCGTAAAACGGATCAAATTGCAGGGCAACAAGTCCGAGATGATTATAGTGAGTTGCAGTTAAATTTTCACAAACAACTTTTTGCTGACCCAGTTTTTTATGCAGTTTATATCCTAAATTTAGAACGCATTGCTGATGAAGCTTACCTTAAAAATTTTATTGATAAGATTCAGCCAGAATTTGATGAAAAATTAGGAATCATTGCCAAAGAATGGCCCTATCGTAAATTTAATTTTGAAGGTTACTTTGAAAATATTAGATTAATTAAAAATAATCTAGACTTACCAAAACCTTTTCATGCTTTTAGTCAGTCAAATAACAAAGACAGCATAGTTTTAAGTTTGGCACCAGTGAGTGATTTTCCGATTGAAATAATAGGATTAAAAAAGAAAAACAAAATAAACTATTTGAAACCGTCTATGTTTCTTCTTGCAAAATCGCGACATACGGTAATTAAATATTTTGATATGACTTTTTATGGGGATTATAAAAAAGCAAAAAATTTAATTTTACTTGCAAAAATACCTGGGAGTAAAACAATATTTGAAGTGGAAGTAGCAAATTATCCGGCTTATAAGTTTAAGAATGAAAAAATAAATAATGCAAATAAGCCTACGTTAAAAATTGATACAACTATAATGGTTGTGAATGGGAGTAAAATTTATCTCAAAAATAAAAAATCAGTTTTAACTCAAAAAACAATCATTCCAAAAGATTATGAATTAATACTAAAGCCAGGTCAAAAATTAATGATTTCAGATTCTTTAATTGTATATGGGAAATTGAGTAGTCATGGATTTACCGATCTTGAAGTTAATATTCAGACTAAAAAAAAGGGTATTATTCAAATGTTTGGTATTCTTCAGGCTACAAATACTCAATTTACAGGTCAAAAATTAATTCAATCAAATCATGCTCAAATTGATTTTTACAATTGTCAATTTTATGATGTTTTAGATTGTTTTATTGAAGATTACCAATCAACTATTAACATTAATACATGCCAAAGCGGAAATGTAAATGTATTATTTAAGTTAAATGAAACAGATTCTAATTTTAAAAACTGTGATTTTAATAATGGTCATCAAATAGTTAATTCTAATGGAGCAGTAACTAATTTTGTAAATTGTAGAATCAGTGAATATTCAAATTTTTCAGCACTAAATTATAGTGCGCAATGTTATACGTGGGACACGTCCATTTCAAATGCAGACACAGTCATTAAGCTCACAAATTCATCAACTTTTAATTCGTACGGTGGGCGTTTCATTAATTTTGATGTTGGTTTTTTAGTGCATAAAAATGAAAATAAATTGAATGGAAAATCTGAATATACACTATACAAAACTGAAACTGCTCAATTTTTAGCGTTAGAAAAAAATATATGATAAAGTATTTATTTTACATTTTAATTTTGTTTTATAGCAGTGAATTAATTTCACAACAAAACTCACCTTTTAATACAATGCCTGTAAAAGTTGATAGTTCAGGTAATTATTCCTTTATTGTTAGCGGTCATTTTCATGGCAGTTCTTCTAATTTAACAGGTTTGCCTTCTAATACTATTTTAGCTCATTTAGACTGGATAAATAATTCAGATAATTGTATGGTCATTTCGTTAGGTGATTTATTTTTAGATGTATCAAATGATATTCCTCAATATGAAGAAAGTTTTTTTTCTAAATTAAATAAACCAATGTTTAATGCTGTTGGAAATCATGATTTAACGGGTGATATTTATCAAGATAATTTTGGAAAGACTTTTTTTTATTGGCAAATAAATAATGATATTCATGTTGTTTTAGATACTGAACTAGATGATGGGAGTTTAAAAGACGAGCAAAAAAAAATGCTCGAAAAAATCAAAGAAATTACTAATGCAGGTTTAATTTCAAATGTTTTTATTTATTCTCACCGTACAATATGGGCTAAAACATATCCAGAACTTGACTTATTATTTCAAGATAATACACAGTCTATACTCTCCAATAATTTCGAATCTGATGTGTTGCCACTTTTAAAAGAAATGAAATTAAAAGCAAATGTTTTTTGGTTCTCGGGCTCTTTGGGTGATGCACCTGCTTCTTTTTTTCAGTTTAAAGATCAAAATAATATTCAATACATTGCTACTGCAATTAGAGGTCTCCCCAGAGATGCTGTTTTAATTGTTAATGTTAATCAAAATGGAGCGGTCAGTTTTGAAACTAAAAGTTTTACAAATCAAAAATTGTTAGATTTTGAAGATTATAATGTTGAATTTTGGAATAAGAATGTGGGTAAAAAACCACCATTCAACTATAGATTGATTCCTTTATACGTAAAACAAAATTTACTTAATCCTACTTTTTGGTATGGCTTTACAATAATGTTAATCATTAGTTTGTTCTTTTATTGGAGAAGAAAAAAAAATGCATAAATTTGCATAAAAGTTTTAAAGTGAAATCAGTATCATTTTTATTCATTTTGTTTTTAAGTACATCTTTGATGAGTTGGACAATTTATAACTATGACCAAACTCCCAATGATGATTTTATTTATGATGTTGTTGAACAAATGCCTGAATTTCCTGGTGGTAAACAAGGATTAAATAAATACATAGCAGATAATTTGATTTATCCTAAAAGAGTAAAAAAGGCAGGCGTAAAAGGTACAGTTTATACAGAATGTGTTATTGAAAAAAATGGAGAAGTAACCAATCAAAAAGTATTTAAAGGTTTTTCTCATAAACTCGAAAATGAAGCATTAAAAGTCATTAATAACATGCCAAATTGGATTCCTGGTAAACAAAAAGGTAAATTAGTGAGGGTAAAAGTCACAATGCCTATAGAGTTTAAATAAGAGTAATTATCACTCCAATAAATCTGGACGTTTAATTTTAGTGTTTTCTAGAGCTTTTTGGAAACGCCATTCTTCAATTATTTTATCGTTTCCACTTAACAAAATTTCAGGCACTTTGTGTCCTTTATAATCTTGAGGCCGAGTGTAAACCGGTGGGGCTAATAAATTGTCTTGAAAAGAATCCGTTAAGGCTGAGGTTTCGTCATTAATTACACCTGGAATTAGCCGTAAAATTGAATCAACTAAAACTGCGGCACCTAATTCACCACCAGATAATACATAACTACCAATTGAAACTTCTTTAGTGATAAAAATGTCACGTATTCTTTGGTCAACACCTTTGTAGTGGCCACATAAAATCAATAAATTTTTGCCAAGAGAAAATTGATTGCTCATTTTTTGATCTAAAACATTTCCATCAGGTGTCATGTAAATAATGTCATCATAATTTCGTTCTGACATCAATTTTTCAATACAATCAGCAATGGGTTGAATGGTCATAACCATTCCAGCTCCTCCACCATATTGATAATCATCAACGCTTTTTTGGCGGTGTGTAGAATAGTCTCTTATGTTGTGTAAATGTATTTGGGCATGACCTTTTTCTTGCGCCCTTTTCATAATCGAATGGTTTAATGCGCCCTCAATTAATTCTGGTAGTATGGTTAAGATATCAATTCTCATTACTGCAAATATAATGAAGATATTAGTGATAATTAACAGTTGTAGGTTGTTAACAATCTGTTATTTTTTGATAAGAATGCATAAATTGATTAATTTTGCATTTCAAAACCTTATTTTATGCAAAAGATTGCAATTATTTTTATCTGCTTATTCAGCTTAAATACCTCATTTTCTCAACATACGTTCACACCAATTGATACAATTGAAACTAAAGAGGGGACGGTTCTTTTATATCCCAATAGAAGTTGGGAATATTTAGAAGATCGAGATTTTGATGGGATAATGAATCCAGACTTACATTGTGTTATTTCAACCGATAGTAATTATTTATATAAAACCTTTTGGAAAAATGACGTGACTATCACATACAATAAAAATGAAGTAAAATCAATGAAAGATACACTTTGGATGTGTGTTTTAGATTCTTTGCATAATAATTATTGCATTCCGTTTGATGGCAGAATAACTTCAAAATTTGGGATTAGACATGGACGTAATCATAACGGAACAGATATTGATTTAGAAACTGGCGATACAGTTTATGCTGCTTTTGATGGTAGAATTCGTTATTCTCAATTGCATAGTGGTGGATTTGGGAAATTAATAATTATTAGACATTATAATGGTTTAGAAACATATTACGCCCATTTATCAAGATTATTGGTTGCGCCTAATCAATTGGTTAAAGCAGGAGATCCCATTGGATTAGGTGGCAACACGGGGCGTTCAACCGGTTCTCATTTGCACTTTGAAGTTAGATTTTATGATCAACCCATAAACCCTGAGCTTATTTTTGATTTTAAACAAGGTGAAATTATTGATGAAAATTTATTTGTACACAGTAAAATTTTCTCAAATACTAGAACTTATTCGAGTTCAGGATCTACTTCTTATTCAAAAGATGGCAAAAAATATTATAAAGTGAGAAGTGGAGATACATTGGGAGCAATAGCCCGTAGAAATCGTACCTCAGTGGCTAAATTATGTCAAATAAACGGGATGAAAGCTACAGATATCATAAATATAGGTCAAACGCTGAGGGTTAAGTAAAAAAAACCATCTAATAATGTTATATTTGTCCTAAATTGAAAGCTAAAATAGGACATATTAATAGTATTAATTCTTTGAGAGGATTGGCTGCTTTGTCCGTAGTTTTTTATCATTTTATTTGTACTACAACTGATTACATAACTAATCAAACCGTGTTAGATATTTTTCATTTTGGAAATAAAGGCGTGCAAGTGTTTTTCATTATTTCGGGAATCGTAATTTCATTATCAATGATTAAAGCAAAGTATTCATTGCCATTATTTGGTAAATTTATATTAAAACGCTTTACAAGAATAGAACCCCCATATATTGGTGTTGTTTTGATTGGTATATTGTATTTATATGCAAGAAACTTTGTACCCTCATCAGCTCAAGTTGATTTAACACCATCAATTAGGGATGTAGCTTTACATTTTGGCTATTTAGTCCCTTTTGTTGAAGATGCCAAATGGATTAACCCTGTGTTTTGGACATTATCTGTCGAGTTTCAATATTATTTATTTTTGGCAATAATTTTCCCTTTGGCATTACAACCTAAACTTTATAAGCGAACAATATTTTATGCTTGTATTTTATTGTTTCCAATTCTTATTCCAACAGGTGTTGAATTTTTACCCTATTGGAGTCCTTTTTTTGGTTTAGGAATTTTTTATATTTTATATAGAACAAGTAAAATTAATAATTTAGAATATGTTTTCATAACATTTTTAACGTCTATCCTAGTAGTTAAAAATCAAGGTTATCTTGATTTAGGAATTGGTATATTTACATTGATTATAATACATAACTTCTCTAATTTTAAGTCTAAAATAGGTTCTTTTTTAGGTGATATCTCATATTCGGTGTATTTATTACACAGTGTTGTCGGATCGGCATACGTTAATTTTATGTCACACCGATTTAATGAACCACTAGGTCAGTTTTTTGTTATACTGTCAGGTATTTTGATTACAATTTTGTCGGCCTATATCTATTGGAAGTTAATCGAAAAACCAAGCCAAAGGTTAGCTCAAAAAATAAAATTAAAACGACAAAAAAACAATTGATTTTAAACTTCAATGCCCATGATACAAATATCATCTACTTGCTCTAAATCTTGTTTCCAATTATAAAATTCATTTTCTAAATCTAATTTTTGTCTTGCAATTGGATGATTTTGAATACTTAAACAAAATTTCTTAAAAGGCTTATATTTATATTTTTTTCCACCAACTCTACCATCTGCTAAATCTCCGCCAAATTGGTCAGCAAAACCATCACTAAATAAATATATTTTTGTTCCCTTTTTTAGACGACAAATGTTATTCTGAAATGGGATTTTATCATCAAAATGGCCAATAGGCTGTTTGGTGGCTTTTATTACAAATAAATGGTGTGTTTCATTGGATATGTCTGGTAATAATGTTTCACCGTTCACAATAAGTGTATCATCTTCAATTTTAGTAATAATCCAAGTTGGATTTTGAGCGCCAGAACATTCAAACTGAATATTATCTTCATCTGAATAATCTAATGAGCCGAGCGCTATATCCATTCCGTCTTTTATGATAGTACCGGTTTCATAGTCGGTAAAAGCTTCAGTTACAATAAGCGTTGTTTGGTCTAAAATAAAATTGGGATGGGTTAATTTGTGTTCTAAAAGAGAACTATTTAATGCTCGGGTACTAATTAATGACACCATAGCACCTGGTACACCATGACCTGTGCAATCTGCAACAGCAAAAAAGATTTGTTTTTCGTTTAAAGGATTTTTTTCAATCCAATAAAAATCACCCGAAACAATATCTTTTGGTTTATAAAAAATGAAAAAATCATCTAATATATTTTTTGTTTTTTCGGTACTCGGTAAAATAGACCTTTGTATGCGTCTAGAGTATAAAATTGAATCAGTAATTTCTGTGTTTTTTTCTTGTAATTGTTCATTTTGCAATTCTATTTCTTTTTGTGTTTCTTCCAATTTTTCTTTTTGAAGTGTAATTTCAGCTGTTCGTTTAGTTATAGTATCTTCTAATAATTTTTGATTTATGATGAGTTGACGGGTTCTTAAATTCATAAATAATAATACCAGTCCTAAGCTAATAATAATTACAAAAATTCTAAACCACCAAGTACCCCAAAATGGTTTTTCAATGTTAAAATCAAATTGGGTAATATCGTTTAATAATTCACCTTTTTCGTTAGTTGATTTTAATTGAAATGAATATTTCCCAGGTTCAAGATTGGTATAACTACAATAATTTTTAGGAGATGGAGTGGTCCAGTTATTTTCAAACCCTAATAATTTCCATGAATATTTTATTTTTTTTGGAGCAATATAATTTAAAGCAATAAATTCAAATGAAATACTATTTAAATGATGTGGAAGTTTAAGGTTGACCGGTAGGTTAAAATACCCTTCTGTTCCAGTGGCTAAATCAGATTTTTCCCAATTATTGTAGTCTTTATTTACAGTGACTGATTCAATATAATTAATTGACTTTTTACCTATTCTAAAAAAATCTAATTCGTTATTTTTAACACTATAAAGTCCGTTTACCGTCCCAAACCAAAGGTTTCCTTTTTTATCAATATAAGAGGCATTTCTGTTATTTTGAAGACCTAAAAAACCACGTTCAGGTCCAAAAGTTTGAATATTAAATGTTGAATCTGTTGTAAAGTCTATTAAATCTAGACCTTTTTCATTTCCTGCCCAAATTTGATGTTTATAATGCAATAATGAATAAATATAATTTGACGATAATCCTTCTGATGATGTCATGTTTTCAAGATTTAAATTTTTAGTTTCACCATCAAACCAGCCATAATGTAATCCGCGTCCATTTGTTCCTAGCCAAACTCTATTATTCTTATCAAAAGTTATACTCGTAATTTCAGAAACGTTGTTGGGTAATACAGGATTAATTAATTGATGGTCATAAAGAATACTAACTTGTCCATCAGCAAAACCAAACCAAATTTTACCAGTTGAATCCTGTTCAATACACGAAATTTCATGTCCTGCAAGGCCATCATCTATAGTTGAAAGTTTGAGGTCAACAATTTGGTATTGATCATTAATTTTTATTTCGGCCAACCCATTTATTGTACCGATATAATAAATGTCGTTATATGCTTTAATTTGAGTAACTTGTTTTTCTCTTAAACCTAATGATTCATTAATTTGAATCACTTCATTGTCTTTAATTATAGTAATCCCTTGATCTGTTCCGTACCAATAATATCCATTTTCATCCTTAAATATGGTTTGAATACTATTGCTGGCTAGTCCATCACCCATGGTAACGTATCTGATTGATTTTATCTTATCGTTTTTAATGTCTAATTTAGATACACCGTCAAATGAACCAATAATTATATCTCCTTTTTCATCTTCTAAAATGGTCGATATTTGGTTTGAAATTAAACCTTCATTTGGTGTATATGCAATAAAATCTTTATAATTAAATCGCATAATACCACCAAAATAACTGCCCAGCCATATATTATCAAAATTATCAGTTTGAATACATCTAATTCTATTATTTGACAATCCATTTTTGACTGATAAATTTAAAAAATCATTGCCATTAAAAATACTGATTCCAGTTTTTGTTCCAATCCAAATATTATCGTAAAAATCTTGATTGATTGATCGTACTCGATTATTTACCAGTCCAGTACGCATTGTCCAATTTGTAAAATTCCCATTTTCAAATTTAGATATGCCATGCTCAGTACCTATCCATAAATTATTGCTATTATCTATAAATAAACTTAGAATAACATCATTTACAAGCCCGTCTTTAGTAGTGTAAATAGTTACTTTTGAGTCCTTCCATAAGCATAAACCTTCATCTGTGCCAATCCATACAGCATTATTTTTTTTGTCAGCAAGTAGTGAGCGGACTTTACGGTGGGGTAGGTTAAAATTGATTTTTAGCTTCTCTGATACTTTTTTTTGTGTTGGGTCAATGATTGAAATACCTCTATTTGTACCGATCCAAATATTACCATCATTGTCTTGTGCTATGGATCGAATAAAGTTATCGCTTAATCCATCATCAGTTGTTAGTGTTATAAATTCGTTCCCATTAAAAAAACTAAGCCCATTGTTTGTACCTAACCATAAAACTTGATTATTGTCTTCAAAAATAACCCTGACTTTTTCAGAGGCTAATCCATGTTGTCTGGTATAATTTTTAAAAGTGTGCCCATCAAATTTGCAAACACCACCTCCGTCTGTTCCAATCCATAAAAATCCGGCTTTATCTTGTAAAATAGAATAAACGCCTGAACGCGACAAACCTTCTTCAAGTGAATAGTTTTTGAAGTGGAATTGTTGCCCAAATGAGAATAAACAACTAAAAATAAATATAAAACCTAGTTTTAATTTTAACATCTTAATCAAAGATACGACTATAAAGTTAAATTGTGTAAAATTCAATTGATTTTTGCATTACTGCTTTTTTTCCATACCTTAATTCTATTTGTTTTGCCATAGATTTTGAATCAAATTGAGAATATATTTCACTCATTTTTAATAGAGATTTTTCAAGTTGTTTTATGTCATTTTTTTTAACAATCAAGCTATTTGTCTCATCTAAAAATTCGTTTGGACCACCACTAAGTGTCGAAATGGCAGGTTTTCCAGAAAGTAATGCTTCTGCTATGGTCATTCCAAAGGTTTCAAAATTTGAAAAACTAACATAAAAATCACATTTTTGTATTTCGTTAAGCACCTTTTGATGAGATAAACGGCCTAAAAGCGTTATGTTGTTTTGACTTATGTTTAATTTATTGATGTGATTTTGAATGAGTCTTTCATCTGGTCCTCCACCAATTAGAGTTAGGTGTAAATTTGGATTGATTTTAACAGCTCGACTAAATGCCGATATAATTCCAGTAACATTTTTGATTGCATTATTGAAATCATTAACAGATAACACATTGATTTTATTGTGCTTTTCAAATTCAGTAGTAGCGTTTGTGGATTCAATATAGTTGGGGATAACAATTGAATCAAGCCCTGTATTTTGTTTAAAATTATTTTGTAAAAAAAGGGATACACAACTGATTTTAGTTGCTTTTTTTAAGGTTTGGTTATAATACCACTTATAAATTTTAGATTTAGCTTTGTATTGTCCATTCAAGTGTCCCGACCAATGTTCGGTAATAACAAATGGAATTCGTTTGTATTTTAAAAGATTTAATGCTAAAAATGATGGGCGAATTGGTACATGAACATGACATAAATCAACGCTTGTTTTAATGTTTTTAAAAGCTATTAGTTGTGCTTTTTTATAGCGTTTAAAGTTGATTATTTTTTTGAATATTGACGTGTCTTGTTTAAAATAAACAATTTGTTCTAAAAATCCATTTTCAGTTGAAGTTTCAATTTTAAATTTTTCTGTTTGATTGACTGTTGACTGAACATAAATCACAGATATATCAAAGTTGTTTTTAAGTAATTTAGCTTGGTTTTGAATAAATATTCCCAGTTGAATATCTGATTGATTTGGATACCAACGCGGAAGAATTAAAATATGTTTTTTAGTGGGAGTCAATTATCTAATTTCAATGGCAAACATTTCTTCATTATTAATATAACCTTTTAATTTATCGCCAATTTTAACTGGTCCAACTCCTGCAGGTGTACCTGTGTAAATTAAATCACCAATTTTTAGGGTCACAAACTGAGAAATGTATGCTATAATTTGGTCAATATTAAATATCATGTCAGCACTCGTACCTACTTGTACTTTTTGGTCGTTTTGAGTTAAGTAAAATTGAATATTATTTAAGTTTAATTCATTTTTATCGATAAACGATTTAGACAATACTGCTGAGTTCTCGAACGCTTTAGCTTTTTCCCAAGGTAAACCTTTTGCTTTACATTCTCGTTGAATATCTCTGGCTGTAAAATCAATACCTAATCCTATTTGATTATAATATTTGTGAGCAAATTTTTCGTCAATATGTTTACCAACTCGGTTAATTTTCACAACCAATTCAACTTCATAGTGAATTTCATTTGTAAACTCAGGCTTATAAAATTTGTACCCTCTTAAAATGGCTAAATCAGGTTTAAAAAAGAAAACAGGTTCTTTTGGAAGTTCCGATTTCATTTCTTTAGCGTGATCGGCATAATTTCTACCAATACAAATTATTTTCATTTTGACTGCGTTTAGTTTCCAAATTTATTTTTAAGTTGATCAAGCTTATTCACCAATTTTTGTTCTTCTTTAACGGCTTTTTTGGCTTGATATTCTTTTTTTTCGATTTTTAGTTTGTCAATAACCTCTTTTAAAACTTGTTTGGTGTAAAAAGGGAAGTCATTGTTGAGCATCCAAGCATGATAACTGGGTTCTTTTATAAAAACGTCTTTTATGGTTTTATCTTTGTGTTTTCCAAAATTATAAATAGGTTCTCCTTTTTTATTTATGGCTAGTCGTCCAGCAAAATCTAACAATTTATTTTTGTTATTTTGGCTAAATTCAGCTAAGAACGAAATGTCATTTTCAAGGTCATCATATTTATCAAGTTGAGATTTAAGTACCTCATAAGTAGCTATAATGTCGGCTTCAGCACTGTGCGCATTTTCAATTTCTTTATTGCAATAAAATTTATAAGCTGCAGCTAAAGTCCGTTGTTCTTTTTTGTGAAAAATATTTTGAACATCAACACACTTTCGGTTTTTCATGTCAAATTCAACGTTTACTCTCGAAAACTCTTCCAACAACATTGGAATATCAAATTTATTTGAGTTGTAACCTGCTAAATCAGCATCACCAATAAACGTTTTAATTTTTTCGGCAGTATCTTTAAAAGTGGGGCAGTCTTTTATGTCTTCATCCGATATACCATGAATATCAATTGATTCTTGAGAAATTTTCATTTCGGGATTTAATTTCATGGTCAAACTTTCTTCAGATTGATCTGGATTCACTTTAATGATTCCTATTTCTACTATTCTGTCTTTAGAAACAGAAAGTCCCGTAGTTTCTAAGTCAAAGAAAGCTACGGGCTTTGTTAATTTTAATTTCATTATTTGAGTTTACAATTGGATGTAAAGTGCTGTCATTTCAGGAATTTCAACTTTAATCTCTACACGTCTATTTAGTTGTCTATTTTCAGGATTGTCACTACCATCAGGATTTGCATTTGCAACTGCCGGAGAAGTTTCGCCAAACCATTCATTTTTAAGTCTGTTGGGAGCAATACCTTTATCTATTAAGTATTTATAAGCTTTTAATGCTCTGTTTTCGGATAATTTAACATTATATGGTTCTGTACCAAACCAATCAGTATGACCATCTAATCTAACAGTAACACTAGGGTGGCTAGCCAAATAGTCATATAAATTATCCAATATATTTACACTTTTTTGACGTAAAAAGTATTTATCAAAATCAAAGTAAATATTTGCAAAATCAACGCCACTTGTATCTCCGTCTGAACCTATTTCTTTTAGCTCTATGATGTCAATATGTTCGGTGTATGCTAATTCTGTGTTATTTGGGTCTATATTAGTGATGTATGCTGAAAATAGAACCTCCTGAGTTGGAATATTTAAGTTATAAGAAATAACTGTGTTGCTATTTAATTGTGCGATCTCATCTTGATTTGTAGGTACATTTGTAATTTCAAATTTACCAGCAGAATTTGTACCAGAAACATTAGATATAACTTGGTCACTGTTAGCTAAATAAATCTTGGTATTGTTAGAAGCAAATTTATAATCATCATTCGCATTATAAATAACACCACTAATATTCATATTAGCTGAATTTCCAATATAATTTTTTCGTGCATCATCTTCATTTATCATAACAATGTATTGTATTGATGTATCTATTTTTTCAAATGCAAAATTACCATTGTCATCCGTTTTAGTCATTCTTACAATTTCATTCTTCAAATTTAATAATGTCACCATTACATTTTTAGAATTTACAGTTCCATTATAAGCAATATTACCTTTAATATATGTACTAGAATCAGCATAAGAATTGTTTATTTTAGGATTACTAGATAAATTATTTTTAATACTCGATTCAATATCAAACATAGCATTTTTAAAATGCGCTTTTTGAGCATATTTTTCACCCGTGGAATCTTGTAGATAGTTTACTTCAATTTGTTGAAATAAATTATAGGCTTCACATTGTTTAGGTATAAAAAATTCTTCTTTATGCGGTCTAACTTGATTATATTTACTTTGAGCAACCATTAATTCGAGAGTGTAAGTTTGTTCGGGAGGTAAAACCATATTGTATGTCCCTGTTTTTGGGTCGATATTGTATGTTCCCATTTCTTCTCCACTTTCGGTATTAGTTATTTTAATAATACCATTAACAGGTTGGTGATTGTCGGCATAAATCGCGTATCCTTTAATTGTTGTTGTAGGAATGTTTATACATTCAAAAGATGCACTATATAAATCTAAATAACCAAAAGATCCAGGTCTTTGAGATGCGTAATAGGCAATTGTTCCCATGTCGTTTTCAACATAATAAATATCATTTCCTGCAGAGTTTATTGGTGCACCAATATTTACAGGTACAGTCCAGTTTCCACTTGAATCACGTTCTGTTTTAAAAATGTCATATCCTCCCATTGTATTATGACCATTTGAAGCAAAATACAGCGTTTTTCCATCACTCGAAATGAAAGGAGCGTCTTCATCAAAAGTAGTGTTGATTGTTGGTCCTAAATTATGAGGCTCTGCCCATGTTCCATCTTCTTGTAAATGCGTGTGGTAAATGTCTCTACCGCCTAATCCACCTGGAGCACCTTGAGACACAACAAACATTTCAGTTCCATCAGGTGTAATAAAAACACTCGGGTTTTGTTTTCCAATATTAATATTTTGGTTCATTCTTTTTGGAATTGACCACTGCCCTTTTTTATCTTTTGTACTTTTCCAAACACTATTTTCTTTGTAAATAAAAAGTGTGTTCCCATCAGGTGAAAGTGATATAGGCGCTTCATGACTTTTACCATTGTTGATTTCATCTTGAACATAACCTGAATTCTTATCGATTACCACAGCTTGATTCCAACCTGATTCATATCGCGTGGTATAAAATATATCTTCAAAATACTGACCGTCTATGTTTTTCTTTTTACCTGGGGGTCTTCTCGAACAAAATAGGATTAAATTTTCGTCATTTGTTACAACCGGAGCGTAATCAGCTGAATTTGAGTTTACCTTATTTCCCATATTGGTGACAGTAGTATGTCTTATTTGCTTTTGTTTTCGCAGGTCTATTCCATTGTTGCAAATTTCTATTTGACGATTTACAATTTCAGTTAATTCTAATCCTTTCTTATTGTCTTTAATCTTAGTTTTAAATAGATTATAATATTCAATTGCTTTTTCATACTGACCTGTAAAATGGTAGGCATGCCCTAAATACATTAAAAGTTCAGGAGTTGTATCTTTAACTGATAAAATTAACGCTTGTTCAAATCTAGGTAGTGCTTTTTCAATTTCAACTTGAGACTCATAATAAGCTAACCCGGCTTCATACCAATACGTTTCATTTGTACTGTTAGAGTTAGTTACTTTGTCATAGTAACCTTTAGCTTGGTAGTATTTAACTTTTCTGAAAGCTTTTCTACCTTTTTTAACTAATTTTTTTTCTTGCCTTGGTTTTAAATCTTGGGCGTATGTAGTACTTGTTGCAAAAATGCAAAGTAGCACAATCATTATTAATTGAATTTTTTTCATATCGAAAAGTCTAAAGCTTCTTTATAGTTTTATCAGCAGCTTTCTCATTTTTTATTTGAGGTTTAACTACTTTTAAATTAATTACATCTAATATAATTTCTTCATGTATTTCTTGATAAGAAGAATTACAGGGCACTAAATTTTCTGTTTGATAAAAAGACACACCATTCAATTTATATTCTATACTATATGAATGACAAGGCTTTAAATTTAAAACATAACCACCATCTCTTAATCTAGGTTTAAATATTTTTTCATCTGAATTTTCAGTTAAATCTTTGACATGAATAGAGATACCTTTAGGTAATTCGTTATTGTTTTGAGTCGAGATATAACCTTTAAATATGGTAACGTTTTTATAATAAGAGTTAGATGTTTGAACAAAGTACACATCAAAATCTCCAATTCCAGATTTATTATCTGAAGCATAAATACCTAAAAAACCATTAGCCATAGTTGAATAATATAAATCATCATCTAATGAATTTAGTGGTAATCCTAAGTTTTTTGGTTCAGACCATTGATCAACCGTATTGAGTTGTGTTACAAAAACATCAAATCCGCCTATACTTTTTAATCCATTTGAGCTAAAATAAAGTGTCCTATTATCGGCACCAATAAATGGGGATTCTTCATCATATTCAGAATTTATTGTTGGGCCTAAATTCATAGCCTTACTCCAGGTACCATCAGGAAGTTTTCTAATTCTATAAATATCTTTGCCACCGTAACCACCACTTCTATCAGATACAAAATAAATAAATTGACCATCAATACTCATGGTAGCATGAGTTTCTCGGCTATTGGTATTGAGTGTTTTTGCAGGGAAAGGCTTTAAGTTTTCAAATGAAATATCTTCTAAATCTGAATAATAAATATCACCATTACCATTACCGCCTTGATATACAAATATTTCATTTCCATCTAGAGACATAGATACAGAAGCTTCATCTTGTGTAGATTTACAAAATGGTAAATAATTTGGATCGCTCCATTTACCTGATTGAGTCCTATAACTCACGTAGATATCTTCATAATAGTGACCTGTCCTAGGGTTTATTATTTCGCTATTAGATTTATCTGGTCTTAATCTACTTGTTGTAAAATAAACGATTGAACCGTCTATAGATATGACAGGTCTATATTCAGAACTTGATGTATTCAGAGTATCCCCTAAATTCCAAACAACATAATCAGTTTCTATTTTCATTAATTCATCTGCGACTTCACACTGGTATATTCCTGCCAAGGCCTTTTGTTTTAAAGGGTCTTTTTTTGATGCAGCATCATAATATTTATTGTAAAACTCAAAAGCTAGAATCAAATTACCGTCAACATGTTGACATTTTGCAAAGTAATAATATGAAGATTTTGGAGCAAAAGTTTCATACATATTATCCGCCTTGTACTTTTTAGTTGTATTTTTAATCGCGACAGAGAAAAAAGGAATTGCTTCAATTTCTTTGTTTAAATTAAATAAACAAAATCCCATTTTATAATTAAGATTTGCTGTGTTTTCTTCTTTTATTAAGTTTTTAAGGATAGGAATCGCTTTAGCATATTGTTTTGATTCCATTAAATGGTAAACATCAACAATATTATTTTGTTGAGCGAATCCTGTATTAATACTTAAACACAAGAATAATGATATGACTAAATTGTTTAGTTTCATGGTATATTCTTGGTAAAATTAAAAAAGAAAGCCCCACTTAGTTGTAAGTGGGGCTCAAGTTATTAACAGGTAATATTTTATATCTCTCGATTTACATCAAATTGTTCAAGGTAATCTGCGACACGTTTTACAAACATTCCGCCTAAAGCACCGTCAACAACTCTGTGGTCGTAAGAGTGAGATAAGAACATTTTGTGTCGGATTCCAATAGTGTCTCCATTTGGTGTTTCAATCACGGCAACTACTTTTCTAACTGCACCCAATGCTAATATGGCAACTTGAGGTTGGTTAATGATTGGTGTTCCCATTACGTTTCCAAATGACCCTACGTTTGTTACGGTATATGTACCTCCTGAAATGTCGTCTGAAGTTAATTTATTATTTCTTGCTTTATTGGCTAATCCGTTAACTTGTTTAGTTAAGCCAGTTAAGTTAAAGTTATCAGCATCTTTTATAACAGGTACAATTAAATTGCCTGAAGGTAATGCTGTTGCCATTCCTAAATTGATGTGCTTGCGCATAATTATATTGTCACCATCAACCGAAACATTCACGCCTGGAAAATCTTTAATTGCTTTCACAATGGCTTCCATAAAAATGGGAGTAAATGTTATTTTTTGTCCTTCTTTAGCTAAAAAGTCATTTTTAATGTTGTTTCTCCAGTTTACTATGTTTGTCACGTCTGCTTCAACATAAGACGTGACATGGGGAGAGGTTTGTACAGACATTACCATGTGTTCGGCAATAATTTTTCTCATTCTGTCCATTTCAACAATTTCATCACCTTCCATAAGAGGAACAGATGGTTTGTGAATGGCAGCATTTGTTGCCGATTTTTTATTCGATTTTTTAATTTCTGTTTTTTGAATTATAGGAGTACTGACAGTGCCTCTATTTTCTATAAAATTTAAAATATCTTTTTTAGTTACTCTACCTTTATCTCCACTTCCTGAAATTGATTCTAGCTGTTCCATTGAAACACCTTCTTTTTCGGCAATACTGCGAACAAGAGGTGAGTAAAATTTACCAGAAGGTCCATTTTTTGAAACAGATTCACCTCCATTAGAAATTGAGTTATTAGATGACGCAACAATTTCAGCCGATTTTACTTCAGTTACTGCTGCAACTTCTTTTTCGGGTGCGCTTGCAACAGCTCCTCCGTCAATAGAAATAATTGCAATCACATCACCAACTTGAGCAACGTCATCTTTGTCAAATAAAATTTTAATTAATGTTCCTTCAGCTTCAGAAGGAAGTTCGTTATCAACTTTGTCTGTGGCAACCTCTACTAATGGTTCGTCCATTTCTACAGTGTCTCCAACTTCTTTTAACCAATTTGTAATTGTAGCTTCTGTAACACTTTCTCCCATTTTAGGAAGTCTAATTTCTATTTCTGCCATTTTGGTATGATTCAATTTTAGACCACGAAATTAGTCATTTTAAACTGAATTTCATAGTAAATATTAGAAATTTAATCTGATTTCTAATCGAATTTTATGGCTTTAACCGGTTGGATTTTGCTCACCAAATAACTTGGTATGATTAAAATAATCATGCAAGTCACAATTGTTAAACCATTTATAAGAAGTATGTCGCTAATATTTAAACTAATAGGGACTGTGTCTAAATAATAAACCTTAGGATCTAATGGGATTATTTTAGTGAATTTTTGAATGAGTAATAAAGAAATTCCAATTATATTTCCCCAAAATAGTCCTTTAGCTAGTAAGTAAAATGAATTGTATAAAAATATTTTCCGAATTGACCAATTTGTTCCTCCAATGGCTTTTAAAATACCAATCATATTTGTTTTTTCTAAAATAAGTACGAGTAAAGATGTTGTCATATTGATCAGGGAAACAATAATCATTAAGGTTAAAATAACCGCAATATTCATGTCTAAAAAGTCAAGCCAAGCAAAAATTTCAGGATTCTGGTCGGTGATTTTTTGAGTTTGAAAATCAAAAGGAATCGTATTGTAGATGATGTCGTCCATTTTATTAAGGTCATCCCAATTGTTAATAATGATTTCAAATCCACCGGTGTATAAATGAGATGTCCCTGTGCCATTTATAATGTTAATAGTACCAAATGGTGCTTTTATAACTGAGTCCGAAATGTATTCAATTGGATTGTTTGCTAATATTTCAGGTGTGCAATCACAAGGGTTTGTTATATTAAGTTTTGCAGTGGCAATGTCTGTGAGTGAGTCTTTAGCTATTGTATAGCCTAAATAATCTCGTTCAACTGCCATAGCTTCAACTTTGATTTGATTATTTTTTTTAAGATTAACTAATTTCATTTTGGCATTTTCAAATCCGTCCCCCCAGTTATATTGAAAAGAATTTGTAGAACCAAAAGCTTTGGATTCAAGGACAAATTGGTGGTTAATACAGGTGTCTTTTAGGGTGATGAAGTTTTGAACGCCCCAATTATTTATTTTTTGAAGTTGGTTGAGGTGTGAAAAAATTATTTTTTTATCAAACTCTTCCATCCCTGTATTGTAAATCCCTTTAATAATAAAGCTTCTTTTTTTAGGGCTACTTTTTAAAACAAAATAGGCGTTTACTTTATCGCCTACCGAATAGTGTAGAAGATTCGCAATATATTCTGATATTAAAATTTCATTTTCGGCAGAGTTTGAATCAATCAGTTCACCTTCTGTTAGTTTATCATCAAAAAATGACCAGTCATAAGAATGGTCAATCCCTTTAAATAATACACCTAATACGTCTCTATTTATAATAGCGGTATCTTTATTATTATAATTGAAGTGAGTTGTGTCAAAATCGGTTTGTAAAATGGCGGGTTTATAAGTGTAGTTTTGAATATGCTTAACACCAGCTTCATTTTTTATGTCTGCTATCCAATCTTGATCAATTAAAATGGGACTAGATTCAATTGAGGTGTTAAATTCAAGATTTGTTATTTTAATATGCGATCCAAATCCAACTACTTTTTCTCTAATTTTTTCTTGAAATCCTGTTACGATTGAAACCGTAATGAGCATCACCGCAATTCCAATTGTAATACTTGCCAAAGAAATTTTAACAATGGGTTTAGAAACCCCATCTTTTGACTTGTCTTTTTGGATAATTTTTTTGGCTATGAAAAATTCGGTATTCAATTTGTATAGATTAAAGTTGTAAATTTACAATTAATTAATTCTTTTGAAATGAAAAGTAAACTATTTTATATTTTATTCACGTTGTGGTCAACAAATTTATTGGCGCAAAATGAATTGTTTTGTAACCGTAATGTGACTGTTGGTGCAGAAAATGTTTCGGAATATTTGAATGATTTAGCTGATAAAGAAGTAGCAGTTGTTGGTAATCAAAGTTCTTTAGTTAGTGATGTTCATATAGTTGATACTTTGTTAAGGTTAAATGTTAATGTTGTCAAAGTATTTTCGCCCGAACATGGTTTTAGAGGTAAGGCTGATGCTGGTGAAAAAGTGAAATCTGGAGTTGATGCTAAAACAGGTTTGCCAATTGTGTCGTTATACGGAAGTAATAAAAAACCAAAGCCAGAACAATTGAAAGGAATTAATGTGATGTTGTTTGATATTCAGGATGTAGGGGCAAGGTTTTATACCTATATATCTACTTTACATTATGTGATGGAAGCGTGTGCTGAAAATGGGATTAAGTTGATTGTTTTGGATCGCCCAAATCCAAACGGACATTATGTTGATGGACCCGTTTTAGATTTAAAATACAAATCTTTTGTAGGAATGCATCAAGTTCCAGTTGTACATGGCATGACAATAGGGGAGTACGCACAAATGATTAACGGAGAAACATGGCTAAAAAATGGGGTTAAATGCGATTTAAAGGTTATTAAAATTAAAGGTTGGGATCATTCTAAATTTTATAAATTACCTATTAAGCCGTCTCCAAATTTACCGAATATGTTGTCTGTTTATTTGTATCCTAGTTTGTGTTTTTTTGAAGGCACAGTTGTGAGTGTAGGTAGGGGAACTAAATCACCTTTTCAAATTGTGGGGCATCCTAATTTTACTGAAACTACGTTTAGCTTTACACCAAAACCTACTGATGGCGCTAAGCATCCAAAATTAGAAAATCAAAAATGTTTTGGCATTGATTTTACAAAAATGGGGTTAAATGTAATTCAGAAACAAAATCAAATTCATTTAAGTTGGTTGATTCAATTTTACAAAAGTCTAAATTTAGGGCAACAATTTTTTTTGAAAAATAATTTTATAAACTTATTAGCTGGGTCTAATCAGTTACAAAACCAAATTATTGCTGGTAAATCTGAAGCTGAAATAAGAGCATCATGGAAAGAAAGTTTAGATAAATTTAAAGTAATCCGAAAAAAGTATTTATTGTATAAAGATTTTGAGTAATACCGAATTAACATTGAAATACGCTTTTTTTCATTTCAATCAAAAATCACTTCAATGTATAATCGGTATATTAAGGGTTTAAAATTAAGCGACTATTTTTATAGCGCAATTCAATTCATTATTGGTATTACATTGTTGACTTACCTGAAGCTTTTCACCCCCCCATTGTAAAAGGTTTGATTATGAAAGACGATAACCTTGTTTACAACCCTGAAAAAGTGAAACAAGTGTTTAAACCTGTGTTTAGAGAAATGGGCAATTTTAAGTAATAAAAAAGGAACGCGATACACTACGTTAATCGCGCACCAGCTTTGCAAGTAAACAACTTACACACAAGAAAGGATTCTTGCGGTAGCGTAATTTGTTTACCTTGATTTAATTATTGTTTTTTCGTGCGGTAGCGGGTGATTGTGTATATCGTTACTATCAGCTTATTGAAGTGTCCAAATAATGCCATCTTTCATTCTCATTTGCAAAATTCCGTAGGTACGGTTGAAAAACAGTTTTGAAAAATTATTAGGGCCGTCTTTTGCGGCATCTGTTGAAACCAATTCATTGACTTCATACACATTATAGCGTTCTGTTCCGCCTACATTTAATGTGTCGTAAAAATCAATTATATTTTTAAAAAAACCATCTTCCAAGCCTGTAGGGTCAATTGGCATTTCAAACAAGTTGTTTCGTAAAATTCCGTTGGCATCATAATAAGGCATATACATGGCTAATGTTTTTTTTGAGACATCAGACTGTAAATAACGTAGCCTCATTTCAAGTTCAAGGCTTGGGTCTGTGCTAAATGTAAAATAGGTCTGATCCCAGGCATAATATTCTTCAGTACGCAATCTTTCTTTAAAATTAAGCGTTAAATCATTTCCATTTTGGTCTTTTAATACGGGACTTTCTGATGTGTATGGTACAAACAATATATCGTCATCCGTAAATGGCGTTGAACCAGGTGGAATTTGATTTGCTTGTGAGGTCTCCTCCTCTTTGTTACAAGCCATTAATAAGACTCCTAAAACTATAAACACTGTAAACTTAAATTTCATAATTCATCCCTTAGTATGTAAATATACGTATTTTTTTAAGTAAAGGTTTGCTCGGTTTAAACATCTTGTAAAAAAGGTTTTGTTTTAACTACTTATTCATTCGTACAATTGTCCAAATAATAATAGGTGCACCAATAAGTGATGTGATGGTGTTTAAAGGTAAAATATTGCCTGATAATCGAATAATCAAATCGGCTGTTAAAGCAAATACTGCCCCAAAAAGAATTGATAAAGGGATGATAAATTGGTGAGATTTTGACTTTGACACACCTCTTACAATTTGAGGTACAGCTATCCCAATAAATGCAACTGGTCCACAATACACAGTTACCACGGCTGTTAATAATGATGAAATAATAATGATTATTACTTTCGTTGTTTTAATATTTATACCTAAAGACTTTGCATATTCTTCTCCCAAGGCGTAGGCATTTAAAGGTTTAATTAAAAAAATAATACCAATCATACAACACAATAAAAAAGGCAGTACCCAATACAAAGTTGGGGTAGAAATGCCATCAAAAGATCCTAATCCCCATACAATAAATTGCCGACTTTCTTCCTTGTTTGCCCAATGATAAAGTGCGTTAACAAATGCAGATGTAAAATAACTGAGCATTAATCCAACAATTAATAACGTCACCGAATGTCGAATATATTTTGATACAACCATTAGTACAAATAATATACTAATAGCGCCAAATAATCCGGATAAAACTAAAGTAAAATTAGCCGCAAACCCTGTTAATGCGAAACCACCCAGTACAACCATGGCAACACCTAAAGTGACTCCCGAACTGATTCCCAATACACCTGGTCCGGCTAGCGGATTTCTGAAAAAAACTTGTAATATTAACCCAGTAACCGACAATGCGCCTCCTGATAACAATGCCATAATTGTTCGGTTTAATCGTCCTTCAATAATATATGACCATGATAAGTCAGTCGATTTACCACCAAATAAAATGTGCTTGATATCTGAAAAATCAATATCAACCACACCCACTGTTAAACTCCAGACCGACAACATTACCAACGTAATTGTTATCAAAATAAATACATATATATCTTTATTTTTAGCCATTATTTTAACACCCTAAAGTATTTTGGTTCTTCAAGTTCAAGATTATCTTTTGCATAAATTAATTCTTTTAGAAGTATGTCGGGTTCAACAACTCCTGTAGTAAAATATTCAGTTGTAGCCGTATTGCAAAATATAACTTTTCCATTTTTTACAGATGGAAATTCTTTGTAAACTTCTTCTTCTTCAAGTAAATTGGCTAAGGTAAAATCTTTTGGACGAGAAGCGATAATAACCCAATATTCACATTGCATAGCGTCATGCCAAACCTGTTCTTTAGCTCTGTTGCTATTGTCATTGCTATTATCATTATAAATGTAATAAAACCCGGCATCATTTGTAAGGTTTACTGTGGTTGAATTTGAAGAAGGCATGCTCCAGTTATCTTTAAAAGGTAAATTAAAAAACAATGTGTTTTCGGGATCAACTTCTTGTGTTTGTACAAAATAATTTTTTTCAGTTTTTGCAAAATAAGCCTCTGCTTTTTCGTATTCACCAAATATTAATCCAAATAATTTTATCCATTCTAATCGACCTAAAGCTGTATTTTCTAAATACTCTGCTATTAATAGTGTTTGTACTCCTTTTTTTTCATAGTCCTCAACATTATCAAGCTCAAACGGATAAATTAAAAATAAATCAGGATTAATACTCAACAAAGTTTCCATTTGAATGTTACCGTCAATACTTATTTCTTTGGTTTTGTTTTTGCTAAAATTTTGACTGTAATTTTCTGAATTTACATATTGTAAACCACTTATTCCTTTTACCAAATTTAACTTTCCAATAACATCTAAATAAGCTAAATATGTAGAGGATTGTAACGCCAATGTATTGTAATTACCTTTAAAAACTTTTCTGCCGTTTGGTTTAAAATTTGGTGAGTGAGCAATAAAAATGGAGTCTGTAAAGTTGTAAACAGAGTTATGCGTACTGATTATAATTTTAGTGAAATTTTTATTAGAAACATCAACAGTAAAGCCTTTTGCATACTTAATATTTACTTCAATTTGTTTAACAAACATCATTTCTTTTTTAATTTGAGCTGTATGCTCAACACAAGAATAAAATAAGCCAATAAATAAAATAAAACTGATTGCTTTCATATTACGAAAGTAGTATTTTTTAGTAGGATTAAATTAAAATACGAAAAATAATATGAGTCATGCAACCTTTGAAATAAAAATAAATATTTAAAGAAACAATTAAATTATAACGCTATGAAAAAATTAAAATTATTAATTCTATCTTTTGTCATTTTATCTCAAAATGGATTTAGTCAAACAGTAACTGGAACAATAACAACAACACCGTGTAATTATGATGGTGTTTATTCTGTAACCACAACAGGATTAGCTTTACCTATTACTTATACATATTATGTCGGAGGTAGTTCGACTCCTTATGTTCATTCAAATATCAATTCAACAACAGATCAATTGACAAATATACCTATGACTAATACAGGAAGTATTAGTTGTCAAGTGACTAGTGGTAATCAATCAGCTTGGACACAAGATATTTATACGCCTAGTTTTACTTTTTCTGTAAACTCAAATCAAGCTATCTGTCCAGCTATTACAGGGGCTACAACAGCAATTCAAACAAGTGGGCCGTCTGACCCTTATACTTACACATGGACAGATAATCAAACTTTAAATATGTATACTGGTAATAATGTTTCTTTACCTATTGGAGAATATTCTGGAGAAATACTTAACCAAACATCTGGGTGTGTTTTAAAAATAGATACAGCTGCAATTATTAATCAAACATCAAACATTTCTGTTTCAATAAGTAATACACCCGCAAATTGTACAAATGGTACAGCAACAGCAATTGCAACAGGAGGTACTGCTCCGTATGTTTATCAATGGAATAATTCAATGACAGGATCAACTATCACAGGTTTAAGTCAAGGTCAATATATTGTAAACATTACTGATGCTCAAGGATGTCAACCTATTTACAGTCCTAATACTTTTGTTCAACAAACACAAACAATAACAATAAACACAACAATAACAGACGCTACCTGTGCTGAATCAGATGGTTCAGTAATAGCTTTTGCTTCTGGAGGAACAAGTCCATATACCTATACTTGGGATAATGGTCAAACAGGTAATACAGCAACAAATATTACTGCTCCAATTAATATGTACGTAGCAGTAACAGATGCAAATGGATGTAGTGGGATTAAAAATTCTTTAGTTAATAGTTCTACCCCAATTACAGTTACTTTCTCTACAACATCTAGTCAATGTACTTCACCTACAGGTTCTGCTACGTTATCGATTTCAGGAGGAACACCACCATATACTACAGTGTGGAATTCAAGTCCGATAGTAAATGGCATTTCTTTGTCAAATGTATCAGCAGGAACATATTCTTTTGAAGTAACAGATGCAGTAGGTTGTGTAAGAACGGGTATTGCAAATATTCCTGCAGTCAGTACTATAAATGCTTTTTTATCGCCATCTACTGTTGCTTGTCCTGCTACAACAGGTGCAATTACATCAACAGTTTTTGGTTCAAATCCACCCTTTACATATCTATGGACTAATAGTGCAACAGCAGATCAAATTAATAATGTAAATTTAGGTTCATATAGTTGCGAAATTACAGATGCCTTAGGATGTTCTGTTACAAAAAGTGCAACATTATTTAGTACATCATCTATTAATATGGGAGTAACTACTGTACCTGTTACATGTGTTTTTTCATCTGATGGTAGTGCAACATCAACTGTTAACGGAGGAGTACCGCCTTATATTTATGATTATTCAAATGGAGCAACTACTGCGAATTCAAGTGGTTTAGCAACCGGATACCATAGTTTAACTGTTACAGATGCAAATAATTGTAGTTCATCACAAAACTTTTATGTTGGTAATGCTAATACAAGTACAAGTTGTTATTGTACAATCTCTGGTCACGTTTATTTAGATGCAAACACAAATTGTAGTTTTGATTCTGGTGAAAATGGAATAGAAAACATTATGGTTCATTGTTCGGGGTATGGTTATACTTTTACTGATGCAAATGGTTATTATAGTTTTCAAGTACCAACTGGAACTTACACAATAACTGAACAGCTTAATCAATATTACCCATTAAGTTCTTGCCAAAACACAAGTAAAACAGTAAATGTAACTGCAGCAACAGGATGTAATACAGTGGTAGATATATCTTATGACATGAACATTATTCATGATTTGAAAATTGTAACAATCAATTCTACACTTCCTCCTATTCCAGGAAATAATTACCAACAAAAAATAATTGTTAAAAATGAAGGTACAGTAACGGAGTCTGGGGTACAATTTGGATATGAACATGATGGACAATTACCATTCTCGAATTCAACATCAACAAGTTTATTGCAACTAAATAATGTAACTGCTCCTTATGCTTATAGTATTCAAACTGGATTTCCTACGTTAAATCCAGGTGATGCTGATGTTATGTTGATGAATTATAGTACGCCAACAAATATTCCTTTAGGAACAGAAGTAGTTTTTAATGATACTGTTACAGATGTAGTTCCTATTGCTACAGCTTGGTTATTAGACTATTCGCCTTGGGATAATGTGAATAAATATGAAACAACAGTTATCGGGTCGTATGATCCAAATTATAAAGAAGTTTATCCCAAAGGGTTGGGGACTGAAGGGTTTATTCCTAGTTCAACAACTGAATTTGATTATACAATTCATTTTCAAAATGAAGGTACTTATTATGCTCAAAATATAGATGTTACAGATCAATTAGACGCAGAACTAGATTGGACAACTCTTAGACCTGGTTATTCTGATTATGAATACACAACTACGGTTAGTGAAACAGGTCTAGTTACCTTTACTTTTGAAAATATACAATTACCTTGGAAAAACGCTTATGGTGATGCTCTAAGTTCAGGATTAATTAATTATAGCATTAAACGTAAAGCCAATAATCCACAAGGTACAAAATTTACAAATACTGCAAATATTTATTTTGATTACAATTCTCCAATTACAACTAATACAACTTTAAATACATTAAATGATGCAATTTTTGCGAGTACAGAAGAAATCACTGAAGATGTTACAACTTTACTTTCAGTTGATATTTATCCAGTACCAACAAATGGTGATGTTACAATACGCATCAATAATGCATCCATTTCTGAAATAGCAACAGTAACAATTATAGATTTAATTGGAAATGTTGTGGTAGCAGAAAGTGTTAGTTTAGGTTTAGGTACAACAAACGTTACTCAAAGTTTATCTCATTTAACTAAGGGGACATATATAGCTAGAATTCAGTTAGAGAATGGGATGTATGTTGTAAAGAAAATCGTTTTACAATAAAAATTGTCTCGTCATAGAAAAGATTGACGTTAAATAAAATATTATTAGCCAATGGAATTCATTTTCATTGGCTTTTTTTATTCAATATCAACTATTAAACACAAAAAAAAGACACCTTAAATTATAAAGTGTCTTTTTTCATTTCACAGGATTAATATTAAACCAAATATTTTTTTAACAAATTTACACCTACTTTAATTGATTTAAAAGCGAAAAATTGTATTTTTAAAATTGGTGAATGTTTTATTCATATTTGAGTGAATTTTGTTAAAACCTAAAAAATAGATTTTTAATTCAAATAGGTATATTTGTATTTTTAAATTTTAAAAAATGAAATTATACTATCGCAAAATTGGAAACTCAGGTGAACCTTTATTCATTTTACATGGGCTTTTTGGTTCGTCTGACAATTGGCAAACTTTAGCCAAACGATTTGCTGAGAATTACACCGTTTATTTAGTCGATCAACGTAATCATGGACGGTCACCACATTCTATTGAATTTGATTATAACTTGATGGTTGCTGATTTTGCAGAATTAGTAGATGACTTAGGCTTTAAAAAAATCAATTTATTAGGTCATTCTATGGGAGGGAAAACAGCAATAGGATTCGCGGCTGAATATCCTGAATTAATAAACAAACTAATTATAGTTGATATATCACACAAACAATACCCTATGCACCATCAACAAATTATTGAGGGTCTAAAATCTATTGACTTGTCAATTATAAAAACACGGGGTGCAGCAGACAAGCAATTGGCTCAATACATAGACAATTTTGCCATTCGTCAGTTTTTGTTAAAAAATTTATATTGGGAAAGTAAAGGTCAGTTAGGGTGGCGGATAAATATTCCTGTTTTAAGTAACGAAATCGATAAGATTATTGAGGAAATTTATTTTAGAACCATTGATGTACCAACACTTTTTATTAGAGGAGAACAATCTAATTATATTGTAGAAAAAGATTTTGATGAATTGCACAAAAAATTCCCTAACGCTAAAATAGTTACGGCTAAAAATGCCGGACATTGGGTTCATGCTGAGGCTCCGGATTTTTTTTATGACACAGTAATCTCTTTTTTACAAGGATAAATGTTAATAAAAAGCCACTAGGTTTAATTTATTCCTTTATATCTGCCTTACCTTTGTTAAAAAACACTTACATGCTAAAAATTGGATTATTTGGAGTTGGACATTTAGGAAAAATACATGCGAAATTAATAACCGAATTAAATACTAAATTTGAATTTGTTGGTTTTTTTGACCCTTCAGATGAAAATGCAAAACTTGTTATTGAAAACCATCAACTTAAGCGATTCGACTCTATAGATGAGTTATTGAATCAAGTTGATTGTATTGACATTGTTACACCTACTTTATCTCATTTTGAAATAGCATCTAAAGCATTAAGACAATCTAAACATGTGTTTATTGAAAAACCAATTACACAAACTGATGAAGAAGCCAAAAAATTAGTGAAATTAGCGCATGAGGCTGGTGTTACTGTACAAGTTGGACATGTAGAACGATTTAATTCGGCTTTTAAGGCTGCTAAAGACTATATTGAAACGCCACTTTTTATTGAAACGCATAGACTAGCACAATATAATCCCAGAGGTACAGATGTTCCTGTTGTATTGGATTTAATGATTCATGATTTAGACATTATTTTAAGTACCGTAAAATCACCTGTTAAAAGAATAAGCGCATCAGGAGTTGCCGTTGTGAGTGACACACCTGATATAACAAATGCAAGATTAGAATTTGAAAATGGATGTGTAGCCAACTTAACAGCATCAAGAATTTCGCTTAAAAATATGCGTAAATCTCGTTTTTTTCAACGTGACGCTTATATTAGTGTTGATTTTTTAGAGCAAAAAATGGAAGTTGTAAAAATGACAACTTTAAATACCGAACCTGATCCATTTGATATTGTTTTTGATTTAGGTGAAGGCAAAAAAAAGAAAAAAATAGAAATTTTTAATCCACCTTTAGAGGCTTCAAATGCAATTAAAGAAGAGTTAATAAATTTTCATGATTCAATAACCAATAACTCCACACCAACAGTGTCTATTTTAGATGGATATAATGCACTTTCGGTTGCCAACCAAATTATGGAAAAACTAAAAGCCAACAGTAATTTGATTACGGAGCATAAAATTTAAGGTTGTTTAAACAGCCATATTTAAAAAAATTATCAAATTTTATGACATTTTTAGTGGTAAAAGAAAATATTTACCGTTTTTTTGCGTTTTGAATTTGAAACCAAACCATGAAAAACTATTTTATACTTATAATTTTAGTCGCTTTTGCATTCTCATCTTGTAAAGAAGATATTACAGCGTCATGGTTAAAAATTGACACTATAAATCTTGTAACAAGCCCCACAACTGAAGGTGTAAACTCTCACGATATTTCTGATGCATGGGTGTATATGGATAACCAACCGTTAGGTGTTTGGGAATTGCCATGTGAAATTCCAATTTTAGCAGAGGGTACACATGATTTTATTGTGTATGCCGGTATAAAAAGTAACGGTATTAACGCCACACGAATCAGGTATCCATTCTATAAGCCACACGAATTTACACTCACATTAACCAAAGGTGAAACTGTTGAGTACACGCCAACGGTTAACTATAAATCTAATTTAGCTTTTACTGGAAAAGAAGATTTTGAAGATACTGGTATTATTTTGACACCAGGTTCATTTGACACTTCCAAAATAGAAATAATCACTAAAGTGGACTACCCAAATATTGTAAAATATGGCGACAATTGTGGCAGAATGACTGTAAATTCTATTGATAGTATAGTACAGGTTTATACTGATTTAACGCTAAACTTACCACAAGGTCAGGTTTTTATGGAGATTGATTATATGAATAGTAACACTTTTGCTGTTGGATTAATTTCTCAAACTGTTACATCTTTTACTGTAAACGACCCTTTTATCCAAATTAACAGTCAAGATGAAAATGATTTAAAATGGAAAAAAATATACTTAGACATAACAAATTATGTGAGTTATATTTCTAACCCACTTTATTTTGAATACTACATTGTTTCCTCATTAGATAGTGATAAGTCAGATGGAATAGTTTATCTTGATAATATTAAAATTGTTCATTTCAATTAATGAATCAAAATAAACAAACCATACTTTACTTATTATCAGACTTTGTTGCTCTATTATTAGTTTGGACTCTATTTTTTGCGTATCGTGATACGTATATTGAAAAATCAAACATAGTTTTTGATGGCACATTTTTTAAAGGACTGGTTTTTACAACTGTATTTTGGATGTTGTTTTATATTGTTCAGGGTACTTACCTTAATGTACTCCGAAATTATAGATTAAAAACTATTTTTTCAACGGCATTAGCATCTGTTGTTGGGTCGGTTATGATTTTTTTAATCTTGTTACTTGATGATATTGAAAATCTATTGTCCTACAAACAATATTATCAAATGTTGCTCACCTTATTTGGATTACATTTGAGTTTAACACTTTTACCAAGACTCATTATCACCACATACCAAGTCAAAAAAATTCACAAAGGCGAATTTGGATTTAAAACACTTATTATTGGTGGCAGTGACAAAGCAATAGAAATTTTAAACGACCTAAATAACCTTAAGCAAAATTCAGGTCATCAAATAGTAGGGTTTGTTAATATTAATGGAAACGATTTTAAATTAAAAGAAAAAACCCCATTTTTAGGACACATATCAGATATCAATAAAATTATAAAAGATTATAAAATTGAGGAAGTGATTATAGCATTAGAAAGTAGTGAACATGCTAAGTTAAACGAAATCATAACACAATTAAGTGCAAACGACCTTAAAATAAACATTGTTCCCGACAATTTTAATATTTTATCAGGACAAGTAAAAATGAATTCAATTTTTGGAGCTTTATTGATTAGAGTTAATCAAGATTCAATGCCTGATTGGCAATACTCGACCAAACGTTTATTTGATGTGTTAACTTCATTTTTGGTGCTTATAATTTTATCACCACTCTATTTATTGTTTATAATTCTGGTGAAACTTTCATCCAAAGGACCCATATTTTTTAAACAAGAACGCATTGGCATAAAAGGACAACCTTTTAATATTATCAAATACAGAACCATGTATGTTGGGTCTGAAAAAAACGGTCCTCAATTGTCAAGTTCTAATGACAAACGAATAACACCCTTAGGGAAGTTTTTACGCAAAACAAGACTAGACGAATTTCCGCAATTTTGGAATGTTTTAAAAGGAGACATGTCTATAGTAGGTCCGAGACCAGAACGGCAATTTTATATAGATAAAATATCTGAAAAAGATCCGCAATACCTATACCTTCATAAGGTTAGACCAGGTATAACATCATGGGGGCAAGTTAAATTTGGTTATGCCGAAAATGTTGATGAAATGGTACAACGGATGAAATATGATTTACTGTATATTAGAAATATGTCCTTGGCTTTAGACTTTAAAATAATGTTTTACACAGTGGCAATTATTATAAAAGCCAAAGGAAAATAAAACTAATTTAGTATTGTTTTATTCCATTTTTTAATCAGCCCATCACTTTCAATAATAAAGTTTTTATACACTTCAGTTGATTTTACATCACAATCCACTTTAGATAAAGCAAAAAGTCCTTTAATCAATTCTAAAATGTTAGAATCAATTAAATTAACAGAGGTTTCAGAACTAGCTTTGAAAGAATCATATACATTTTTAATTTTTTCTCTTCTAGATATTTCCTTTTTTGTTAATGACTTTTTTCCAATTAAATCCAAATAAGAGGGTAACAAAAATCTGCTCATTCGAACAAACCTCTGTAATATAAAAACCGCATTTATTTTATCTCTAACCGACATAACAGCATCCTTTACTTTATATAACGTAAATTAATTAGGTTTGGTTTGTTCTTGTTGATAACATTTTTTTAAAAACTGAAATAAATGTCATAACTTTGGACGGCTGAATAAAAATTTAAATGAAAAAACTATTACCCCTGTTCATTTTATTTTGGACTCATTTTACATGGGCTCAAACCACCTTGTATTTCGAACCTTTTACAGGTCAGTTAAATAAAGGATCTGTGGGACCAGCGACAACAGATGTAGCAGGAATAACAACTTGGTCAATTACTACCGATTTTTCGGGACTAACAGCTACATCTGATTGGTTTCAAGTAGTAGATGATGGGTTTGGAAATCCATTTTTTCAGGCAAGAGATGTAGATGTACTTCAAATTTGGACTTCATCATCTGTTAACGTAACGGGATATTCAAATCTCACAATTTCATTGGATATTTTTCAGTCAGGCGGATTAGATCCTACTGATAATGTAAATATATATTATATTTTAGATGGTGCACCTGAAGTATTATTAGCAACTTATGCAGGCGCCTATGCTAGTCCAACAGCAGTTAGTTTAACCGGAATATCGGGGACAACATTACAAGTTGTTGTGAAAATTTTAAACAATGCCGGAGCCGAGTTATATTCATTTGACAATGTAAAAATTGTAGGTGATAACTTAACTACAACAGACCCAACAAACGTTAGTAGTACACCAGGTGATTCACAAGGCACCATAAATTGGACAAACCCAACCGGATGTAATGACGAAATTTTAGTTGTTGCCTCAACGGCTAGTGTTACAGCAATTCCTAGTGGAGACGGAACTGCTTACACAGCTAATTCCACTTATGGGTTAGGAACAAACTTTGTCAGTTCTGAATATGTCGTTTACAAAGGGAATGCAAATAATTTTACGGTAACTGGACTCACAAACGAAACACAATATTGTGTTAAAGTATATAGTCGTTGTGGTACAGTTTGGTCTGCAGGAGTTGAAACTTGTTTTTATCCTTGGGATTACCGAGATACCCTTGTAATTATGGCTTATAATGTGCTTAATTACCCTGGCTCAACTGCAGCAAGATGGGCCGACTTTAGAACCATAGTTAAATATGTTCAGCCCGATATTATTTTATGTAACGAAATGGTGAATAACGCTGGTGCAAACACACTCTTAACCAATGCATTAAACTCGTACGGAGTTAATTATTATGCGCAAGCAACTTTTATTAACGGTCCCGACTCGGACAACATCATGTATTACAATACCAATAAAGTCAATTTAGTAACCCAAACTCAAATTCCAACGGCACTGCGTGATATCAGTTATTATCAAGTCAATTGGTCAAATGTGGCAGGCGGATTTTCTTCTTTGGATTTATACTCATTGCATTTAAAAGCAAGTACTGGTGCTACTAATGAAAATAGAAGACTGCTAGAATGTCAAGATATGCGAACACACATGGATGGTGTTTTACCGGTCACTAGTAATATTTTAGTTGGAGGGGATTTTAATTTTTATGGTGCCGCTGCCGAACCTGCCTGGGCAGAATTAACAACAAACGGCACTCAACTTATGATTGATCCATCTGACAGAGTAGGAGAATGGACGAATAACTCAACTTTTACTGATACACATACACAATCAACAAGAAGTACTGCAAATCCTGGTGGTTCGGGTGGTGCTACGGGTGGAATGGATGACCGTTTTGATTTTATTTTAGCCAATAATTATGTGATGTACGGTGGAGCAGGTGTTAGGTATATTCCCAATTCTTATGATGAAATTGGCAATGATGGAAATAAGTTTAATTTTTCAATTATAGAAAATTTACCAAATACTGATGTACCAGACTCTGTTCGAAATGCTTTATTTAATATGTCTGATCACTTACCAGTTGTTTTACACCTACAAATCGACCGTTTTGTTTCTTTATTACCCATTGAGATTGTTAGTTTTGATGCCGTTCCTAATGAACTTAATCAAGTTGAATTAAGTTGGGTCACGCAAAGTGAGGTCAATAACGATTATTTCACCCTACAACGGAGTAAAGATGGTATTAATTTTGAAACGTTTGCAACTGTACAAGGTGCCGGTAATAGTTCAAGTCGATTGACTTATAAAACAACTGATTTTACACCTTTTGAAGGCCTTTCATACTACAGACTTGTACAAACCGATTTTGATGGAACGTCTAAAATTGTTAGAACAGTATCTATCCATTTTGAGCCAAATTTATTAGATTTATTTTTATATCCTAATCCTACAAATGGAAATATTGTTAATATTCATTGCGAAAATATTTATGAAAATGAAATCGTAATTCAATTTAAAAACATTTTAGGGCAGATTGTATTTGAACAACGATTTGAAACACCCGAAAAAAACTTTACAACTCAAATAATCATTCCCAATGACTTATCTGACGAAATATATTTAATTTCTATTAATACAGCAAACAGACAGGTGCATAAAAAATTAATTATTAACCGTTAATTAATTATAAATAACATTTCGAATTGTAGTCTATAACAAGAATTTTGTTAATTTTAACTTATTAATTCATACTCAGTAAATATCAATATGAACGATTTTTTAGTTTGTTTTAATGTTTAAAGTTTATAACATTCATAAATGGAAATTTTAAAGGTAGAAAATATTGTAAAACATTATGCCGGTCACACAGCATTAGACAATATTTCAATTTCAACGCAACAAGGCGAAATTTTTGGGCTATTAGGTCCAAACGGTGCTGGTAAAACAAGCTTAATCCGAATCATTAACCAAATAACGGGACCAGATGAAGGAAGAGTTTTGTTAAACGGGGTAGAAATTACCCGTGACGATATATCAAAAATAGGCTATTTACCTGAAGAGCGTGGATTGTACAAAAAAATGAAAGTTGGTGAACAAGCTTTGTATTTTGCAAGATTAAAAGGTATGTCAAAATCAGAAGCTAAGCGCAAACTTAAAGTTTGGTTTGATAAATTTGATATTGCAGATTGGGCCAATAAAAAAGTAGAAGAATTATCTAAAGGAATGGCTCAAAAAATTCAGTTTATAACCACTGTTTTACACGAACCCAAATTACTGATTTTAGATGAACCTTTTAGTGGATTTGATCCCATTAATACCGATTTAATTAAGCAAGAAATTTTAAGACTGAAGGAAAATGGAACATCTATTATGTTGTCAACTCACAATATGAGTTCGGTTGAAGAAATTTGTGATTCTATTGCACTAATTAACAACTCAAAATTAATTGTAAGTGGGTCATTAAATGACGTTAAAAAACAATATAGCTCTGACACCTATGCCATACAATTTAAAGGCGTTATGATGGCTTTTGCAAATGCACTTTGGACTGGATATGAATTATTAGATAAAAAACAATTAGATGACAATACAGCAATTGCTTATATCAAACTGAAAAACGACAATAAAGTCAATGATTTATTAAAGGCAGTGATGCCGTCTGTTGAAATTGAAGAAATTCATAAGGTTGTGCCTTCAATGAATGATATTTTTATGAAAGCTGTCAAAGGAGAAAAAGGAGGTAACAATGAATAAGTTAGGCTTAATTATAAATCGAGAGTATTCGTCACGGGTTAAAAAGAAATCATTTTGGATTTTAACAATAGTGGTACCAATTATTATTGTTGGAATGATGTTTGGCGTGATGTTGTTATCGCAAGAAGAAACTAAAGAAGTAAAAGTACTCATTGCAGACCCAGCTGATTGGTGTCAGGGTGAAATTTTTCAAAAAAATCAAGAAGAATCAAATGTTGAATTTTATTTTTATGAAAACTATTTAGATTCTTTTCAGGTTTTTATGACTGATGAAAAATTTGAAGAGTTTGATGTGATGGTTTGGCTAACAGAAAAAGTACCTACAAGTCGAAAAGTGCCAGTTTTTTACAAAGAAAAACTAAGCCTTAAAAATGAACACTACATTCAAAGTAAAGTAGAATCAAGATTAATGGAGTATTTTGCAATGAAAGAAACAAATATTTCTAGACAACAATATAATGCAATTAAACAACCGTTTGGATTTAAATTTATTGACGGAAATGACCCATTAGGAACTGACTATTCAGATGAGCAAGCGGGCGTTGGTTTTGCATTTGCAATTTTAACGTATATGTTTATATTTATTTATGCCATGCAAGTTATGAAGGGCGTAATTGAAGAAAAAACAAACCGTGTGATTGAAGTTTTAATCTCGTCCGTAAAACCTTTTCAACTCATGATGGGTAAAATTTTAGGTATTGGATTGGTTGGTTTAACACAATTTTTGGTTTGGTTACTTTTATCTGGCGCTGGTTTAATGTTGATTAGAATGTTTGTTTTTACTGATGTAACTTATGCCGAAAATTGGGATGTAGAAGCCATGCAAAATGGAGTGGTTCAAAATGAATTTAACACACAATCTAACGACTTTGCATTTTTAATTTTTGAGGCTATTCCTTGGACACTTATGTTGTTTTCTTTTGTCACGTATTTTATTGGCGGATTTTTATTGTATTCGTCAATTTTTGCAGCAATAGGCGCAATGGTTGACTCTGAAACCGATACCCAACAATTGGTATTACCAGTTACAATGCCCCTTATATTAAGTTATGTGGTAGCGTCAATGCTGATTACTAATCCACTTAGCCCTGTTGGAGATTGGTTTGCTGTTATACCCTTTACTTCTCCCGTTGTAATGATGGTTAAAGTTGCTATGGGAACGGCTGGTATTGTGCAATATATTTCTTCAATTGTATTACTATTTGCTACTTTTTTAGGTACAACTTGGTTAGCCGCTAAAATTTACCGCATTGGAATTTTAATGTATGGTAAAAAAGCCAGTTGGAGAGAAGTTATTAAATGGATAAGATATAAGTAATTTGGCATGACTGGAAAATTGGAGCAGAGTGGAATCATGAACACCAAAAGAAAAATAAAACATGTGAACTAAAGCCTGACAGAAAGCGTAAAATCTTAATTCGTTTGGGTATAAAACATGATCAAGCCTATGCATGGAGTAGAACACGAATGGGAGGTTGGTCAGTGGCACAAATGAGGAACGAATTCAAGAGAGAAATAAAGATTAAACAAAACGAACTAAAGCCCAATATTAATGACAACCATAACTGTAAAACGCCTAAAATTGAAAAGGTATATTAGTTTAAAAGATTACTATTTAAAAGTTAAACCGATAGCTATCCGTTCAAGTTAACGAACCGCCACAAAGAGACCCGTATGTGTGGTGGTGTGATACCAATTTGTTTTTGAAATACGCTAAAAAATATTACGATAATTTTTTTATTAATTTACGTTATTCAAACAATACTATACCGAGTATACTTTGAAGTGATTTTTGATTGAAATGGAAAAAAGCGCATTTCAATGTTATTCCGGTATGAGAGGCGCATTCCGGCTATTTTAGTCGGAGCCGTCTACTCGATTGTGCAAAGTTATTTATAATCCTCATCTGTTGGTTTATCAAATGATTTTTCTATTTCTCCCATTTCTGTCAAAACATCAGTTGTTGAATATGAAATTATGTCTTTCTGCTGTTTGTCTAAAATAAGCAAGCCAATTCCGGCAATCAATGGGACACAGAAAATTACCCAAGTTGTTGGCAGTACCCATTTGTCCAAATTCTCTGCTGTATTAAAAGCAATTAATGAAAAAATTGCGGAGCCAAATATTCCAAAAGAAATGGATGACAATATTTGAAATAAATTTTTGTTCGGTATAATTCCATTAATAAGGCGTTTTAGTCGAGACCAATCAGTTTCTTTAATTGGATAAATGCCTTCTTTTTTTGCTTGATAGACAACATAGTCTTGACTAAATTTAAAATCACTCATTTGCCCTCCTTCTTTTATTTCTCCATCTGGATTTTTCGGGTCAACTACACCTAATTGAATTCATAAGTTTAGTGTTTCCACACCCAGAGCAAGTCAATGTTATTAAAGGTTTTATAGCTCCACTTCCGAGTACTGTTTTTCCTCCGTGAAATTCTCGAATTTCAAAAAGAGTGTCGTCAAACATTCAATTATTGGTAGCACAGACTTCACAAGTTTTATTTTTCCAAACTTGACTAAGTTTCGAAATTAATTTTTCTTGTTGTTCTTTATTTAGTTTCATTTTTAGTTTTTTCTAATTTTGCACAACGGTCTAGTATATGAAAAGTAGGGCGAAAAGTAAGCGATTTCCTTTCGGTTTAGCCACGAGCCATATTTTTAATTTTCTTTTTTAACTTTTCAGTTTTAAAAATACGAAAATTAAAAATATGGCGGACTTGCAGATGTAAAATGACCTTTGAATTAAGCCAAAACTGCCCTATTTTTTATATACATTGTTACCCACAGGCTTTTTTCCGCAAACTTGCTAGCGTTGGCAAAGACATACTCTTTTGCAATTTTTGGAGTAGCGTTGGATGGTGCGAATTGCAAATGTGTATGGCTTTAAGCGTTGGCTTTTCCATAATACTTTTTACGCAACCAAAAGGAAACACGAACCAATAAAATCAATGCAGGAACTTCAACTAATGGACCAATAACTCCTGCAAATGCTTGACCAGAATTCAATCCGAAAACTGCAATTGCAACTGCAATCGCTAACTCAAAATTATTTCCTGTTGCTGTAAATGCAACTGAAGCTGTTTTGTCATATTCTGCACCAGTTGCCTTGGTTAAGAAAAAACCAATTATAAACATTACAACAAAATAAATAAGTAAAGGAACTGCAATAATCAAAACGTCCATTGGAATTTCTACAATCAATTCTCCTTTTAGTGAAAACATAATTACAATTGTAAATAAAAGTGCAATTAAGGTTATTGGGGAAATTGCAGGAATAAATTTATTAGTGTACCAATTTTCTCCTTTTAGTTTTACTAAAATCAGTCGGCTAAAAATGCCCATTACAAACGGAATACCTAAATAAATAGCAACACTTTCTGCAATTGTTCCGATTGAAATATCTACAATTGCTCCTTCAAAACCAAAATAGGGCGGAAGAACTGTAATAAAAAGCCAAGCATAAAAACTGTAAGCAAATACTTGAAAAATACTATTTAATGCAACTAAACCTGCTCCATATTCGCTACTTCCTTCTGCAAGGTCGTTCCAAACTAAAACCATTGCAATGCAACGAGCTAAACCAATTAGAATTAGTCCGACCATATATTCTGGATAATCTCGTAAAAATGTAATTGCCAAAAAGAACATTAGAACGGGACCAACTATCCAATTAAGAATAAGTGAGATAGAAAGGATTTTTGTATTTCTAAAAACCTTTGGCAATAAAGCATAATTAACCTTTGCTAAAGGTGGATACATCATTAAAATTAAACCGATTGCAATTGGAATATTTGTAGTTCCACTACTAAATGAGTTTATAATATTTGGAAAAGTTGGAATAAAATATCCAAGTCCAACACCAAAAGCCATTGCAACAAATATCCAAAGCGTTAGATTTCTGTCAAGAAAACTTAATTTTTTTGAAGCCATTTTTTAAGAATTTATTTGAGAAAAAACGTAATACATTTCAGTTGCTATTTGTATACTTCTTTCGTTATACTTTTCTGCTTGTTGTGGTGTATTATCAAATGCTTTTGGGTCTTCAAAAGTTATTGGAATACGTTTTTCTGCACCAGCTATAAAAGGACAACCTCCATCAGCTTGTGAGCAAGTCATAATTGCAACAAATTCAGATTTTGGGTTAAAATCGTCATCTAATTTTTTTGAAAATCCTATTATTGGATGCTCGTTGTTAGAATACTTAATGCTGTAAACAGGATTCTCGTTTTTTGAAATTTTGTTTATTTGAAATCCTGAATTTTGCAAAGTTTCTGCAACCATTGGAAAAAGCGCTGTTGCCTCTGTTCCTCCAGAATAACAAAAAACGTTTTTAATATTGAAATAACTTGCCATTGTCTGTGCCCAAACTTGCGACAAATGACTTCTTCGTGAATTGTGAGTACAGATAAAGTTGATACGGATTTCTTTGTTTTCAGAAACCTTTGACTGAATAAAATCAGTTAGCGGTTGTAAAACTGTTTTACGTTCGCTTGAAATAGTTTCTGGATTTAATAATTTGACTAATTTTTCTATTTCTAAAAATAGATTTGGTTTTGTTGTTGTCATTTTTTTATATAATTTTAATTGGTTTTTAGCAACAGTTTCCATCTGGTGAACAACAAGGTTCATCATTTAAGGTTGATAATATTACTTTAGATTTTTCTACTGGAATTCCGCACTTATCTTTTGCTAAACAGTCAGTTTGTTTGTTGGTTAGCAAGAAGTTTCTTCCGTCAAAGTCAAGTCCAAATTTGCCAATTGTATCTGCTTGATATTCTACTTCTATTTCTAAATCGGCTATTTTTAAAATCTTTTCCGATAGCTCAATGATATTCAACAGCTTTTCGGGATGCAATCTGTGGTCGTAGTCGTTTGCATTCCAAAGTTGGAAGTTTACAACATCTTCTTTCCTTTCTGTTCCGCCACAATCGATAAAATGTTTTGTGATTTTACCAACTTCTGTAACGTGAAAGTGATTTGGAACTAATTCTCCGTTTGGTAATTGAAAATCTATAGTTTCCAATTCTTTTAATACTGATTTTGCTTGTGATAATTTCATAGCTCTATTTGTTTATTGCGATTATACGATTAATTGATTCAAATTTTTTTAACAGCAATCTTGTTTTTCTGTTAAGTCTTGATTTAAAAATTCGTTCATTACCGTTTTCATTGCTGTCCAATTTTCTGTGTGAATACAGTAACAAACACTTGTTCCTTCTACATTTCCTTTAATTAAGCCTAAATGTTTTAGTTCTTTCAAATGTTGTGAGATTGTTGGTTGTGCTAATCCAATTTCGTTTACCAAATCTCCGCAAACACAAGAGTTGATTTTAAATAAATGTTGTAAAATCGAAACTCTTGCAGGATGTCCGAATACTTTTGCAAAAAGAGAAATTTCATTTTGTTGGTCGGTAAACATTTCGGTTTTAGCTAATCCCATTTTTATTCTTTATAAGTTCATTGCAATATTACGATTAATATTTCAATGTTGAAAGTTTTTTTTTCGTGCGTTGGCAAAAAACAGCTCTTTTATTTTTTCGAGCGTAGGAATTGAGCGTTGGCAAAAAAATAAATGTGCTGTTTGTGCGGTGGGTTTTCAGCTTGTGGGTAACGTTTAGTATAAGAGCAGTAGCGGGGTTAAAGTACTTACCTTTTGGATTACAACATACTAATTAAAAAGCAAAATGGTTTGAGTTCAAACACAAACCGCTATTGCTTTTATACCTTGTTACCTGCTTTTTTTTATCCAAATTTTACACTTGTCATAGTCAGAGAACCACCTAAAGGATTATCATTAAAGATTGTGGTATTATCCTTTTCGTCTCTTAATCCTAATGTGTACAATAAAGGCAAATAATGCTCAGACGTTGGAATAGCTAGGTTAAACGCTTCTCCTTGCTTTTTGAAGTCAATTAAATTTTGATGATTTCCCTGCAAAATCCATTTCTTCATTTTGCTATCAGCTTCTATTGCCCAATCATAGCCGAAGTTTTCATTAATTTTGCTAAAATCAACTTTTCTTAAATTATGAACCATATTACCGCTACCAACTATAAGCACTCCTTTTTCTCTTAGTGATTTCAGTTGTTGAGCCAACTCGTAGTGTTGCTGTGGCGTCATTTTATAATCCAAACTAAGTTGAATAACAGGTATATCTGCTTTTGGAAATAAATGCTTAACTACAGTCCAAGCTCCATGATCCAAACCCCATTTATCATCTAAGTGAACACTTCCTGATGGGTTTATAAATTCTGAAATTTCTTTAGCCAGTTTTGGATGTCCAGGCGCTGGATATTGTACATCATAAAGTTCTTTAGGGAATCCACCAAAGTCATGAATCGTTCTTGGATTTTGCATGGCTGTGACAAAAGTTCCGTTTGTTTCCCAATGGGCTGAAACCACAATAACAGCATTGGGTTTGTCCAATTGCTGCCCTTGTTTTTTAAACGCTCTAACAAATTCATTGTCTTCGATACCATTCATGGGCGAACCATGTCCTAAAAAAAGGACTGGCATTCGCTTAGAAGAATCAAAAGAATCCGTTATGTTTTCTAATTTATTTAACGCTGATATCATAGGAATACTTAAAGCTGTTAGTCCTGCAATCTTTAAAAATTTTTTACGCTCCATTTTAAGCGTATATCTTGGTCAAAAATTCTTTAGCTGTAGTTGGTTTTCTTCCCAATAACTTCTCTAATGAATTGTCTGACATTTCTAATTCACCTTTGGCTTGAGCTACCGAAAATGCGGTGAATATTCCAATATATTCATCAGGAACACCATAAGTTTTCAGTGTGGCCTGATAATCTTCTGGTGAAGGCGATTGATAGGTGATGTCTTTGCCACTTATTTGTGCAATTGTTTCAGCTACCTCATTATATGTAATTGCTTGATTGTTGACTAATGGATACTCCTTATTCTCGTGCCCGTCTGAAGTCAATACTACTGCTGCTGCTTCTGCCAATTCTTGTCTTAATACTAAACTGGATTTTCCGTTTTGTGCAGGTTGCATAATAACGCCTGTTTCCATTACTTGTTCTCCTATAAACATAGGCAACATGTCCATATATGTGGCGTTCTGTAAAAAAGTATATGTCATACCACTTTCTTTTATCCAGTTTTCAGTTTTTAGATGTGAATCCTGTAAGAATGCGATAGCAGAATCATCTCTCTCCTGATTTCTCATAAATGAAGTATAGACAATATGCTTTACTCCAGTTGCTTTGGCTGCTTTAACCACATTTTGATGTTGAGCGGCACGATCTTCTATTTCACTACTCGAGACAAATAATAATTTATCTACACCTTCAAAGGCTTTTACTAAAGAGTCATAGTTACTATAATCTCCTATTTTAACTGTAATTCCATCTGCTTTATAATTGTTTGCCTTTTCCAAACTTCTAGAAAGAACCGAAATATCAGAGGTGTTTACACCCTTTGCTATTAATTGCTGAACGGCATGTTTACCAAATTCGCCTGTTGCTCCTGTTACTAATATCATTTTTTAAAATTTTTAATCGTTAATAATGATACAAATGTATTACATTTGCTATACAAAATATAGTCAGTTATTAATTAATATCGCTATACTTTTGTATAGTTAAAGTTTAAAATTTTTGATAATGAGTGATTTGCAAACTATTTCTGAGATAAAAAAATGCCCTGTACAGTACGTTTTGGCGATTAATGATACTTTAAACGTAATAAGTGGAAAATGGAAGTTACCTATACTTGCTTCTATTCTTTACGGTAATCATAGGTACAAAGATATACAGGCCAATATCGATAAAATTACACCTAGAATGTTGTCTAAGGAGTTAAAAGAATTAGAGCTTAATGGTGTCATTACAAGAAACGTTTATGATTCAACACCAGTTCGCATTGAATACAAAATGACCGAATCAGGAAAAAATATTCTCTCAGTTCTTGACGCAATGGTTGACTGGGGTGTGTCCCATAGAAAATCTACACTCAAACATTCTGATTAAAAGTGTTTTTTCGGCAAATTGCAGGTAACGTCTGTATATACGGAACAGTTCCGCATATTTCGCATATACCAATCATTGAAATTTATTTATAATATGACTATACTTAAAGCGAATATAGTAATGAATTGTTTAAAATCAAAGTCATTTTCAGTAATAACCTTTTAAAAATTGAAAAGAGCTTTTGAATGTTAATTTGGAGTTTTATATTTTGATTAAAATAGGATTAAACGCTTTTGAAACAATCACAACTTTCTCGCCAATGCTGAGGTGTTTTAATTCTAAGTCTGTAGCAATTACTTTTATTACATTTTGACCCGAAATCACACTCACAATATTTACAATGTCAGCTTTTTGGATTTTTAATATTCGTCCAATCGTTTTATATTTTCCACTTATATTTGATTTCAAAAATACGGATTCAGGCGTGCCTTCTTCCACAATTTTTCCTATTTTAAGTTTATAAACGTAGTTGGTCATTTTAAATACTTCAGCCAAATCATGAGTAACTATAAAGGTTGTTAAATTGTATTTTTTATGAACAGTTAAAATGTAATCTTGTAATTTAAAACGCATATCGTCATCTAAGGCAGACAAAGGTTCGTCAAGTAATAAAACATCTGGTCGTTGTACCAAAGCTCGTGCAAGAGAAACCCTTTGTTTTTGTCCGCCAGATAATTCGTAAGGTTTTCTGTCTTTTAATTCTTCTAATTCAATAATTTTAATCAATTCATCAATAATTTTAGTCGAATCACCTTTTGCTAGGGCATATTCCAAATTTTCTTTGACGGTCATATTTGGAAAAAGGGCATAATCTTGAAAAACCATTCCGACTTTGCGTTGTTGTGGTTTTAAATTGATTTTAGAGTCATACCAAACTGAATCATGAATTGTAATATTACCACTATCGCATTTGTCAAGTCCAGCAATTAGTCTTAATATAGTGGTTTTGCCTGCACCAGATTCACCATAAATTGCGATAAAATCTCCTTTGTTTACAGACATTTTTACATCCAATTCAAAAGTTGAATTTGAAGATTTTAAAGTTTTATGTAAATCAATTTTAATCATTTAAACAGGGTGAATGTATTATTTTTTTTAAAGTAAACGACTAATAAAATCAGAAAAGTAATACCTAATAAAATACCCGAATAGACGTCAGCATTGCCATAATTTAATTTTTCAACTTCATCATAAATGGCAATAGATATGACTTTGGTTTGATTTGGAATACGACCACCAATCATTAAAACAACACCAAATTCACCAACTGTATGCGCAAATGCCAAAACAATACCCGTTAAAATGGCATTTTTTATATTGGGTAACATGACTTTAAAAACGGTTTCAAATTTTGATTTTCCCAAAATATATGAGGCCTCTAGCAATGATGGCGGTAAACTTTTAAATCCTGATTGAATAGGTTGAACCATAAAAGGTAAACTGTAAATGACAGAACCAATGACTATTCCTGTAAATGAAAAAGCTAATTTTAAACCCAATGTATGGTGCAAAAAACTACCAAATCCACTTGATGGGCTAAAAGCAATGAGTAAATAAAATCCCAAAACGGTTGGCGGTAAAACAAGAGGTAAACTCACAATGGCTTCTACTACGGATTTTAATTTTGATTGACTATGTGCTAGCCAAAAAGCTAACGGAATAGATATAATCAGCAAAATGAATGTTGTTAACAATGCTAATTTAAGTGTCAATATAATTGGGCTCCAATCTAACATTTTGCAACCATTATTTCGTTAGTTTTAATGTAGGCCACTATATTGTCGTTAATTTTTAAATCAAGATTGATAACACTGTTTGTGGTAATAATTGAACAAAGTTTAAAATTACGATATTGCAAGTGGACTTGGCTTAATAATTTGCCTTTTTGAATGTTTATAATGGTACAATTTAATTTATTTTGTAAACTGATCAAATGGTCGGTTTTTTGCCCTAAAATAACCTCTGTTTCTTTAAATAGTAATTCAACCTTATCATTAATTTGATAAGTTAGTGAATCATTGTTAATCACAATGGATTTTAAAATGTCATTTTCGACTTGTATTTCAATAAGCGTTAAACCTTCAAAATCATCAATCTTATTTATATGTCCAATTAAGGTATTCATTTTGTGGTGTAAATATCCGAATTTTATTCCATTAATTCTAAATAAAAAATATCTCTTACGGCTTCATCATAGGCTCTAATTGATTTTGCTTTTTTGATTTTTTTTAATGTTTTATGTGGATTTTTAAATGTGGTCGAAAAATATTCCCAAAAGTGATACATCTTAATGACTATATGTTTGGGACCCGATAATGCTTCTGAATATTGTTGGTATAAAATATCGTGAAATTGTTTAAAAACTTCTAGCTTATTTTGGGGATGTTTTTCAGTGTTTGACTTAATCATTTGGGGTAAAAAAGGATCTGCAATTAAGCCTCTACCAATCATCCAATGGTCAATAGAAGGAAACCTTTGTTTAAGTTCATTAAAAACGGCAACAGATGTAATGTCTCCATTATAAAATATTTTATGTTTTGTATGATTTAAACAGGTTTCAAACGCATCTAAGTCCACACCACCTTTGTACAGTTGTTTACCTATTCTTGCATGAATCCCAATATTTTTAATTGGATATTTGTCTAAAATAGTGAAGGTTTTTAAAATTTCATCACTTTTTTCATAACCCATTCTCATTTTCATTGACACAGTGATGTCAGATTCGTTATGAACCTGATGCAAAATGTCATTTATTTTTTCGGTTTCGCATATTAACCCCGACCCCATTCCGCGTTTGGTCACCATAGGGTAAGGGCATCCCAAATTCCAGTTTAATTCAGAATAGCCTAAATTTTGAACGTATTTAGCAACAAATAAAAATTCTTCTGCTGAATTAGTCATGATTTGAGGTACTAAATGTTCTACATGATTATTTTCAGGAATTAAATCTCTTTGATAAGATGCTTTGACATTAAGTTTGCCATTTAACCTAATGTAGGGCGCATAAAATGTGTCAATTCCACCAAAAGTTGTGTTAAAGGCATTTCTAAACCTAAAATCAGTAAAACCTTGTAAGGGAGAAGAAATCAATTTGTATTCCATAACTAAGGCAAAGGTAGTTGTTTTTAGTAAAGTGTTGTTATGCTAATCGTTTTTAGATGTTCAAAATAAATGCTTTATTCCATATCTAAAAAGGCACCAATTGTACCTATAAAATCTTGTGCAAAAACCAATGATTCTACCATTGAATTCCCGTTTTTTTCTTCAAACAGAATGGTACCTTTACTTTTAAAATCAATATCATTTTCGGCATCACAAATCGTAAAGTTAACGTTTTCTATGCTGTTAAAATAATCCATATCTTCCATCATGTTTTGTATGATTCCTATTTTTAATTTGGCAATCATTTGTGGTGGATTTATGGTGTCTTTAACAAAGTCGGTATATTCCAAAAATAATTTTGGGTTAATGTTTAACGAAAAATAATCTTTAGAACTATTGTTATTACTTGAAAATTCTAAAAATTCTTGATATAATGAAAACTCAGTGTCGTTTAAAATGTAATTTATAGCTGATTTTGCTTCAGCATCTAACAGAATAGAATGTGTAACGGTGTCAATAATTACACCTTGACTATTATCTAACTCGTTTAAATAATTTTGCCATATTTCGGCATTGTTAATGTCAAACTTTAAATTTATTTTAGGATAGGCGGTTATTGGTATTTCGTCATTGGTTGTACGTAAAAGTACACCATTAAAATCTAGGCAAAGTTGAGAGTAATCGGGTAGGTCTTCTAATTTTTTGTCGTTAAAAAGATAAACTGAGTTGAATAAATTTAGGGATGATCTTAAAGAAAAAGCTTTGTCCATATCATCTGAATAACTGATGAAGGGTATTTTTTCGCTCTGTCCAATAGCATCAAATTCTCCGTTGATGACGATTTTATCTTTTAAAAAGTTCAAATATAAATAACCATCAATAATGTGTTTTGAATTTTGAGGTGAAATGTATATATTCATTTCATTTTTAGGTTCAAAAACTGTTGATAAATCAACTTTTGCATCAAAAGATTTAATTTGCTTTTGGGCTATTTTTTCCAAGTGTTCTGTCACACTTTTTTGATTGATTGAGGGGGTCAGTTGAATTACACAATAATTATCGGCAAAAACTTTGTTAATTTCCAGTTCTTTTTCTTTAATATAGGTTTCGAAATCAGTTTTACTTTGAATTTTCACAACACTATACCAAACTTCCTCATTTGCCCATTTTTCTCTAAAAATTATCACTTGCGAAAAAAAGTCAATACCTGTGTTTAATGGAGCGTCTTCAACAATCGATATGTCTTCTTCAGTTGCCGTTTTATCTAAAAAATACGTTTCGTTATAAATGCGTTGATAAGCAATTTCTCGAATAAAATTTTTGGAATTGAGTTCAATTACAATATCCGCTTCTTGAGGGATAAAATGATAAATTTCGGGGTTTGATTTTAAAATAAATAAATCTGCAACAATAAATAATATTGGAAATGCACAAGCAAAATAAATGATTGCTAATATTTTAAAAACCTTTTTCATAATTTCGGGATGAATTTAATCAAAAAATTTTAATTATTAAGCATGTTTGGGTTAATCCTGAATATGCAATGGTTTTAATAGATCCAAAACTGTTTTAACAGGACTAAAACAGGCTGAATCTATCTCGTAAAAAACAGTTAACCAATTGTACATGCCTCCATTCCAAAGTCCTGGTTTTTCAACATATTTTATAGCTTGACCTTTTTCATTTTTTTCTACAATAAAATATAATTTAGGATTCACAAAATCTTGTAAATTAAACTTTTGATTTTTATAATCTTTTACACCACAAACAATATCTACAGGATTAAAATGAGTGGCATGTAAAAGAATAGAAATTTGATTGGCATTAATTTGAGATTTTTCAATGATTTGAATTGTCATTTCATCATTGTCATCCTTAACCCAAAAAGGGCCTCCACCGGCTTGACCTTGATTTTTAACCATTCCACATATTCTAATTGGTCGATTAAAATAGTGTTTAACCCATTTTTTATTTTGAATGTTTGATGGGCTTATTTTTAGTCCAAATTTTTTATTTATAGATTGAGCTTCAGTTTGCCAATTGGAGTTAGCATCTAATTGATGTAACAAATTAAAAACTTTATTTTGAAAATCTAAAATTAAACCACCCAATGCTTTTTTAGTGTCAAAAGCAGTATTTGCTTTGTCAAAATGTTGAATATTGTCAATGTTTTTAATAAAAATCAAATCAGCATCTATTTGATTTAAGTTGTCAATTAATGCGCCATGTCCTGCAGGTCTTAAAATTTGTAGCCCATCATGATCTAAAGCAATTTTATTTTGAGTTGTAAATGCTATTGAATGTGTATTTTTATGTTGTTGAGAAAATGAATAAGAAAAATCTATTCCTGTAATTTCTTTTAAAATTTTAATTGAATGATTGATTTGTTTTTCAAATGTTGGATTGATTGTAAAATGAAACTCAGTTTTTTCATTTGCTATTTCAGTTCCTTGTAAAATTTGTTCTTGAAAAGGATTAATGATGAATTTATCATACAAGTGAAATGGGATTAATCCTTTAGGTAATGCTCCAAAATTTAAGCCTTCTTCAAATAAAATAAATTTAATTAATGATTTAATGTCCACATCACCTTTTTGAATATTGTCTTTAAAATACTGCGGTAATTTATTGTAAAACGAAAACGATTTTATGTTATTTAAAAATTGTTCAATCCATTCGATTGTTTGAGGTGTATTAAAATTTGTATTTTCTATAAAATCAAATAAAAACTCAAACATTCTTGAACCTGAACCAGAAGCGGGTATAAAAAATGTAATTTTTTTGTCTTTAATTTGTTTCGTAAACAAATCCTTATAAGCAACAATTTCCTGTTCTGTCAAAACAGAAATACCATCATTAACCCTACAAGGCTTAACAAGATTCAATGTGGGGTTACCATTTTTGATTTGAACAAGTTGTTCTTTTATTTTATTTTCCAATCCTTGTAATTTTTTATATCCATTTATTTTACGGAAAAACGTTTGTTTTGTTGCCAATACCTACAATTATTTTACATTTGTTACAGTGATTAAAGCTTACCTTAAATATTATCTAAAAGCAAAGAGAATAAATTCTCAGTCATCAAAGCGACTTCAGAGATTAAAAATTGACGTTTTTGATAAACTAAATCAAGTAAATGATGCACAAATTTTAGCATTAATTCAAGATTTAAAACAAGATAAAACACAAATTAAAATAACAGATTTAGGGGCGGGTTCAAAACAATCAAAATCCAATTTAAGAAGCATAAATTCGATTGTTAAAAATGCTGCTATTCCTCCAAAATTTGGTAGGTTCTTAAATGTATTAGTGTCTGAATTTAATTGTGAAAATGTTTTAGAACTTGGCACCTCATTAGGTGTTGGCACGGCTTATTTGGCATTAAATAACAAGCAATCTAACATATTTACAATTGAGGGTTGCCCAAATATCAGTCAATTGGCGCAAGTAAACATTAAAAAATTAAACATCAATAATTGTCATTTTTTTGAGGGTGAATTTTCTAGTCAGTTTAGCACTGTTTTAGCCCCAAATCGTTCATTAGATTTGGTTTATATTGATGGTAATCATACTTATGAAGCCACCATTGATTATTTTAACTTTTTTATATCAAAAATGACAAAAAATGGTATTTTAATATTTGATGACATTCATTGGAGTGCTGGAATGGAAAAAGCTTGGCAAGAAATAATCAAGCATCACTCAACTCAATTAACCATTGACCTGTTTAGAATGGGAATTGTATTCTTAAATACAGACTTAGAAAAAGAAAATTGTGTGATGTGGTATTAAAATTCAACAACTAATTTTAAGTTTAGTCTTCTGCCTGTTAAGCGATTTGGAATGGCGTAATAATTCCCACTAATATCTTGTAACCATTGATATGAGATTGTGTTTTTGATAGCCATTAAATTAAAAGCACTAAAACTTAAACTCATTTGGTTGATATTTTTTAATACAGACTTATCTTTATATTTTACTCTATTTTCATCATTTATTATGTCATAAATAAAACCAATATCTGTTCTAAAATATGATTTTGTACGTAAAATATCTTTATACCGCTCGTAAGTGGGAGGGCCATAAGGCAAGGGGGTACCAAACATCATGTTTATAGACACTTTAAAATTTTCAAATCGTGGCATTTTATCTTGAAAAAACAAAGAAAATGTCAACATTTGTTCACTTGGTCTAGGGATATAACCAGGTTCTGTTATTATACTATCAGTTGCTATATTGTTAAAGGTATAACCGGGAATTATGGTGTCGCCTTCTGAGTTAAAATAAGTATAATAATAATCATCTAAAATATCTTCTTTAGTTTGTAAAAATCCAATTTTAAAAAATGATTCAACACCTTTAATAAATTCACCATTTATTTTAGCATCAATACCATAAGCATAGGCTTTTGAATTATTTTTTGCATAATAACGAATTCTAATATTGTCTATTTCGTAAGGATTAACGTCCCATAATTTTTTATAATATGCTTCAGCAACAAATTTAAAAGGTCGTCCCCACATTAAAAAATAAACATCAGCTCCCAATACATTGTGCCAAGATTTTTGAGAAACGACATTTGGATTTATATTACCGTAAATATCTCGCATAGTCCGGTATAATGGTGGTTGATAATATAAACCACTAGAAAATTTGAATTTTACACTTCTACGGGTAATGCTACTGTCTTGATTTAGAATGTATTGACGTGGTGTAAATGAAATGTTTGCTCTTGGGGTCAACCAAAATTCATTATTATAAGTTCTAAAACCTGTACGTTCTCCGATTGTAAAAGCTAATTTTGAAGGACTATTTTCTATTGTATCTTTAGCATAAATAAAATAATAACCACTATCTGTTTTGATTTTTCGTTTTAAATCTATAGCTACATTTTTTCTTTTAATGTGGTTAAAAGTATATTGAAAATATGATGTTATGCGGTTACTTTGAACAATGTTATTTGTTTTAACTACATCAATCAGTTCTATTGTTTCATTGTTTCCTGCTGGAATTAAATATCCTGCTGAATCTATTGTTTTCCATTCACTTAAATTGTCATTAAAAGATTCATATTGAAATTTTGCACCCCATTGAAGAAATGAAAAATTATATATTTTTTTTTCTAAATCTCTTTTTTTTGTAAAATTATATTTCCCATAATGGTAAGCATTTGTTATCCAAACGTCTAAATTATTTCTACCATGGTCTAAAAAACCTCCAACTCCAATATTTGCGGTTGAATCACCAAATTCTTCTTTAGCAGGGTCAGTTTCTAATTGATTTATCCAATACTCACCTGCAATATCAAAATTTTCACTTTCTTTAGAGTTAAAAGATGAAGCTACAAAATGTAGGTTTAAATTTTTGTTTACTTTCCACTGATATCCTAATGCGCCGGTAAAAGTCTTAAAGGTTGATACCTCTTGTCCATCATAAAAAACTTTGAGTTGAAAGGCTTCATTAATTGTACCAAAAGTAGAGGTTTGTGTTCGGGGTACAAATTGATAACTGTTGGTTGAAAAATGTCCCAATAGGTATATTTTTTGGAATGAATTTTCATCATCAAAAGCGGTATAATAATTCATTAATAATTGGTAATCAAAAAATGTGGGGTTGTAATCACCTTGAGTAGGTAAACTATTTAAAATGTAGGAATTTGCTCTGTATCTTGCTCCAGTCATAAAATTACCTCTCCCTCCTTTACCAAAAAGCCCTTCTATATGTGCTGAACCTCCCATTAAACTAGCCTGTGCTGATCCTCTAAATTTAATTGGCTCTCTGTATCTAATGTCAAGAACAGACGACAATTTATCACCATAGTTCGAGTTAAACCCACCGGCCGAAAAGTAAATATTGTCCACAAATGCGGAGTTAATAAAACTAAGTCCCTCTTGCTGTCCAGAACGTGCTAAAAAAGGTCTGTAGATTTCTATGCCATTTACATAAATTAAATTTTCATCATAATTTCCACCACGTACATTGTAATTTGAAGTTAATTCATTGTTTGAACTCACTCCTAAACCAGATACTTTTATGTAATCTTCAAAATTTCCAGTTGTAGAGGGCATAGAACCTATTTTTGGAGGTTTTATTTTTTCTATTGGACCATCATAATATTCAGTTTCAACAACTACAAGACCCAATTGTTTTTGTTGTAATTGTATTTTTCCTAAATTTAAGGGTTGTCGTCCAATGGCTATTGATTTTTTTAAAGCTTTATGATTTAAAGCCAAAAAGGTAATAGCGTATGAAGCATTTGAACTTAAAAGCAAAGTAAATTCACCTTTACTATTTGTTAAATATTTTTGTTTTGAATTGCCTGAAACTTTTATTTCTGCTCCAGCAATTGGTCGATTAGAATCATCTGTAACAACACCATAAACTTTGGTTTGATTAAACCCAAAACTTGCGGTTAAAATGAATAAGTATAAAAGTAACTGTTTTATCACGGGTCAAATGTAGTAATTGCAATTTGAAAGATAAACGCCAATATTCAATTAATATTTGATGTGTTCTATTTTTAAAATAGATTTTGTGTTATTGTCTATTGCAAAAGCGTTAGAAATCATAACATCAACCATCCAAATTATTTGATTTTTTGATAAAATGACCAATTGACTTTCTTTTTGGAATTTATTTATTTTTTTATCTACAAATGCATCTGAAATAAGTTTGTTACCATGCATGCCTAAAGGTCGAATTTTATCGCCTTTTTGCCAGTTCCTGATTTGAAGCGGAAACGTTAATTTATCATAGTCTAAAAAGGCAATCGAGTTTTTAAAATTAGGTTTTATGTCATTTTTTAGTTGACTCACAATAAATTTTTGACGTCTTAATTCCAATATTTCATTTTTGGTTTCAATTTTAATGTCAATTTCTGAGTCAGGTTGACTTTTTTGTACAAGAATTTCGGTTCTGTTTTTTAGAATATTGTAGTCTTGTATTTTTAAAATTGCTCCTGTTTTGCCATTTGCAAGTTTAATTAACTCAGGGTTTTGTTTCCGACTTAATCCAAAATTTGAAAATATTTTATGCCATAAAAATTCAGGGTAATTACTCAATTTAGTTATAGAAATTTTATGGTTTGATTCAAGTTCTGTTTTTACGTTTTTTATCGATTTTTCAATCCAATGATTTGACTGTTTTAACTCCTCAAACAAAGTAATCATTTTAGTATCAATATTTTGTGTTAAATTTTTAAATTCAGGAATGATGTGATGTCGCAATTTATTTCGTAAATAATTGTCAGACTCATTACTACTATCTTCTCTAAATTGAATGTTTTGTGTTTTAGCAAAGTCAATAATTTGAGTTTTTGTAAAACTTAATAGAGGTCTAATAATTTGATTTTCATGATTTGGAATACCTGTTAATCCTTTAAGTCCAGTGCCTCTAAGTAAATTAATGAAAAATGTTTCAATTGAATCATCTAAATGATGTGCAGTTAACAATACAGATTCTTCATCAGTTAAAAATGTCTTAAACCAATCATAACGTAAGTTCCGAGCCGCTTCTTGAATGGTTAATTTGTGTTGAGTAGCGTAATCTTTAGTGTTAAACTTAATGGTGTTAACTTCAATGTTGTTTGACTTGGCATAGTTTTTAATAAAAAGCTCATCTAAATCAGAGGCTTGTTCCCTCAATTGAAAATTACAATGGAGTAGGGTATGCTTGATTGAATAATGGGATAATAAATGGGATAAAACCATAGAATCTACGCCACCACTAATTGCTAAAAATATTGTTTTAGTCTTAAAATGTTGGATATGTTCTTTAAATTGGCTGTACATCAGGGCAAATATATTCAATAAAAAAACACTTGTAAATAAATACAAGTGTTTTTCATATAAAATAATAGTAGTTTATCTTAGTAATGTGACGTGTCCTTCAACTAAATGTTTTTTGTCAGACATACTTTCCTTAAAATTAATTTTCCAAACATAGACGCCATCTTGGCATAACTTTCCGTCTTTAGGATATGTACCGTCCCATCCAACTGCAGCATTAAAGGACTCAAAAATTAATTCGCCCCAACGGTTGTATATTTGAAGGTGATAATCAAAAGGGTCAAAACCAGAAGTAAAAATTGGTTTAAAAGTTTGATTAAATTCATCAAAATCTGGTGTGAAGACGTTTGGTACATAATATAAGATGATATCATTTACAACTAAAAAACCTACAGTAGAATCTCTACATAAACCTCCATTATTAGTAACCAATAAAGTAATCTCATATTGACTCGGTATATCTCCATAGTTGTGAATCGGGTCAGTTTCATTATTGAGTGCAGTTTCATCCCCAAAATCCCATTCGTAATAGTCACCATCAATGGAACTGTTTGTAAATTCAATTTCGGTGTGAGAAATATCGGTAACATAAGGTGTAAATGAGAATGCAGCTACAGGAGTAGGGGTAATTGTGATATAAGCATTTTGCATTAGAGCATCAGAACAGCCTGCATTTGTTGTAACTGTTAATCCTATATCATAAACACCTGAAATTTCATAGTTATAAGAAACGGTAGGTCCAGAAGCGGTAACGCCATTTCCAAATGTCCATTCAAATGTATCACCTACCAATGATTCATTGGTAAAAATAATAGTTGTAGGTTCACACCCATTTAATTTGTCGGCCGAAAATTGAGCTACAGGAACAGGATTTATAGTGATGTTAAAATCAATAGGAGGACCAAAACAACCATTAGCAGATTCTGGAGTTACCTGAACGGTAATAACTTGAGAATTTGTAGATGTGAATGTACCTATATTTCCCGTTCCAGAAGTCCCAAAACCAATATCACTTCCAGAAGTTAAAACCCAATGAAATATATCTCCATTTTCAAATCCTACAAATGGATCAATGAGTAAATTATCACCTTCACAAGCACTAAAATTATTCATTGGATGAACAGAAGGTGTGGGGAATGAATCGATAACTACACTTCCTGTAGCTGAATTCGAGCATCCGTTGGCATCTGTAACATCAGTTAAATTATAAGTTCCAAATCCAAATTGAGCGCCATTTAAAACAAAAGGAGATGCGCTATTTGTATTTTGATTTGCGGTATTAAAAGTGTAATTCAAATCCCATGGTCCTGTAGATGTAAAATCAACTTGAACATTTAAAGTTGATAAATCACCCTGCGGACAAATTGTTCCGCCACCTGAGATAATAGCTGTTGGTAATGGTAAAATAACTATATCATCAGTAGCAGTCGCTAAAGCACAACCTGCAATGTTAATAGTATTAGTTACCGTATAGGTTCCTGCAGTACTAGCATCTAAATCAACTAATCCTGTATTTGAATTGATATTTAAATTTCCTGTTGTTTCAGAAAAAGTTCCACCATTTCCACTAATAGCAAAAGGATTTCCTGTGTCATCATTTACAAAGTCAGGCATTGGGTCTGTTCCATTTAAACAATATGTACCGAAAGAAAAATTAGCATCTGGTGCATTTGTGATGTCAAGGGTAAGTGTACTTGTTTGTTGACAGACACCAGGAGTTGTGTAAGTAATGTTGTAACTTCCGAACTGACTTAAAGATAAATCAATGTCGCCTGTTGTAGTATTTAAACCAAGGTTTGGACCGCCTGAAATGACAGTATAACTAAATGTTCCTCCAACTGTACCACTTATATTTGCAACAGGATTTGTTCCTGTTAAACAATATGTTAAACCATTCACATAATCAAAGGTAGGGTCATCCATGGGATCAACAATATAATTGAAAGTTGTAGGTGTTCCAACACAAGAGGATGTTGATGGTGTAACCGTAATTAATCCCGAAATTTGAGCTGATGTTAAGTTAGTTCCTGTAAATCCAAGAATATTGTCATTTCCATTTGTGACTAAACCAATATTAGTATTATCATTTGTCCAATTGTAGGTTGTTGGCTCATTTGGTGAAGCAGTTCCTACAAAAATTACATCTGTAAAATTAGAACCTGAACATACAGTTTGGTCTAAAACAGTATTTACAGTTGGTGTAAAATTAATGGTCATAGTAACGGTTGAATCAGAAAAACAAGTTGGGTCATTAGTTAAATAGGTAATGTCATAAATACCTTCATTTGATGTTGATAAATCTATTACTCCAGTAGTGGTATTTAATGTTAAAGTCGGTCCGCCTGAAACAACTGCGTATGAGAAACTTCCAGGGGAACCAGTAATGTTAATACTTGGGTCTGGATCTGTTGTGCAGAATGTATAACCAGAATAGTTAAAACCAGGATTTTCTGTACCAATAAATGTTCCACTCACAGTAACAGGGCAGCCATTTGCATCTATAATGTCATAAGAAAAATTTTGACCATTTGTTAAGCCTGTAATAGTAATCGTTCCACCATGAATGGCAGTTGTGTTTTGAAAAGAAGCATTTGTTGGCAATAGACTACCTGTAACTACAGTATAGTTTGAACCATCTAATTCCGAAAGACCTCCAGTAACAGTTGACGTTATACTTCCTGCCTGACAATCCTCAACTTCAATAGTTTTTACCTCTGGTAAATATTGTACAGGAATTGCCGGACCTATGTCGTAACATAATGTACCGGTATTGGTAGCTGAATAATAATTTCCATTTATATCGTACATGGTTACAGGTACCCAATAAATTATGTTGTTTGTAAACGTTCCTGCAGGAAAAGAATTTATCCACCCTAAATCATTAATATCAGTAAACAATTGATTACTAGGACCATCTAAAACTAGTCCTAAAATACAAGGGTCACCAGTAATAGGATCACCATCAGGAGTCATTCCAGGAGTAGGGGGACATGAATAGATTAAATATCCGATTCCTGGGTTGTATGGAATTAAAGGGTCATTTACATCAGGTGGTGCAGTGTAATCTCCGTTGGCTTGATAATCAAAAATATCTCCAAAGCATAATACATAATTACTTTGACCATTACCATTCATTGATGGAGTAAGGGTTCCAATATTAGCATTACAACTACAATCAGCAGGAGCTGTGTAAGCTATAGAATTAGTACAAGCATTGTCGGCTGAAAAAGTAGCTGTAATAGTTGAATTAGCTCCATTTGCTGGGATTCCAGAAATAGAATAGGTCATAGGACTGTTAAAATCAACTGCATTAATAATGGTGTCGTAAGTTGTACCAGAGCCATTATCGACAGAAATGGTTAAATTACCAGAACTTGGGGGAATTGAAAATTCGATATTTCCATTAACCGAATACGAATTTGTAGCGGCATCACAAACATTAATATTAGCCGTAAAAACATCTACATTACAAGGACAAATTGGAGCTGTGTAACCAATATTAACGGTACAACTAGGTGTAGCTGAAAATGTAGCGGTGATATCACACGCAAGTCCATCTGCAGATTGATTGTTAATCGTATAATTTGTGGGAGAAGTAAATGGAGCGTTAAAAACTTGCTGATTTCCGTTACAGTCACTGACTGTTAAGGTTCCCGTAGTTGGTGGAGTTGTAAATGAAACTGTACCCGTAGTTGAATAAGTTGTTGAAGGACAGGTAATCGCAGCATTTGCAGTAATACCTGTCATGTTACATGAAGGTCCTACAATAATGTCAATACAATCTGTGGCATCACAAGGTGAAGCACCTAGTGTATAGCATATATTGTGTGTTCCGTTTCCGGCAACACTAGGATTAAATACACCTGTGGTAGGGTCAATACATGCACCACATGATGCAGACCATGTTCCTCCACCATTTGCTGCTGTTAGTGCAACTGCTGGATCTGTATCAATATATGGTCCCGCTGGGGTAATTGTTGGATCTCCAGGTCCTGTTTGTGCACCGGGTCCAAGTTGCAAAGTAAATGTACCAGCTTGATTTGACCAATCTTCAACTAAAATCATCAATACATCTCCTGCATTAACATTTGGAGCAGGGACTTCAGAATTACATCCAGGGAAGGTTGACCCAAATTCATTACAACCATCACATGCAGATGCATAGTTACAACTAATTTCGGTTGCAGGACTTAAAGAAGCACATGGGTCAGCTTGACCTGTAATGTCAAAAATAGATACATCTATACATCCACTAGTTGATGCACCATTAATTAATAGGTTTAAAGGTCCAGATTGAGTAATGTATAAAGTAATATAGGCATAGTTTGCTCCGTTCCCGTTTGTAAAATCTAAACAAGTTGAAGGATTTGATGATGGTGGATTAAAAGAAAAAGGAGCAGTAATACCTGGGGTACAAATTGAAATATTTGTATTACACTGGGAGTTGGCATTAAAAGTTAAGCCCATCAATATAACAAAAAGTAGTCTAATGAATTTCATAACCTTTGTATTTAAAATGAGTAACGAATTTTTCTAAAAAAACTTCAGCACCAACATTTAATGTTTTAAAAGTTACTTTTTGTGATTCATAATCAATATGAATATTAATTATTTCTGAATAACGATTTAACATTCTACCTTCTAACATTGGCGCTTTATAAGCATCAATGTAATAGTTAGAAATGAAACTAAACTCTGTAGTGTCAGAATTTATATTGTTTGAAGTGACTTCCGCTTTAGGAAAATCGTCTCCATAAGAATTTTGACTATAACCAATTGTTGTGATTAATAATGAAGTCAAAATAATACAAATTATTTTAGGCATAATAAATGGGTTTAATACTTATTAAACGTAAAGCTAATTAATTGGTTGCCTTTATTTGTTGTTTAATCAGAGTTAAGATAAAGTTAATCGATAAATTCAGAGAGGGTTGCCTTTTTACACAAGAGGTAAAATAATCTGATATGTGGATTGAAAAATACTTATTTAATCAGTCAAAAGCTTGATTTGCATTGGTTGACATTTCAATCATTTTTTCATATTCTTCTGGTGTTAAATCAGAGTGAAAATAATGAATTGGATTTACTTTTTTACCGTTTTTTTCTATTTCATAATGTAAATGTGGAGCGGTAGATTTACCGGTGCTCCCTACATATCCAATGATTTGACCACGCGTTACTTCATCACCTAATTTCACATTAAATGCATTCATATGAGCATATCTTGTTTTGTAACCATAGCCATGGTCAATAATTATACTATTTCCATACCCCCATTTTTTTCTTTCTATCAAAACAACTTTTCCGTTTCCAGATGAATAAATATTTGTACCAGTACTTGCTGTAAAGTCCAGTCCCCAATGCATTCTTTTGGTTTTATAAATAGGGTCAATTCTCCATCCGTAACCAGAAGCTACTCTTTTTAAATCTTTATTTGCTACAGGTTGAATAGCTGGGATTGAAGCTAACATTTTTTCTTTTTCTTTGGCTAATGCAATAATTTCATCATGAGATAAAGACTGCATATAAATTAATTTTTCAAGAATTTTTAACCGCTTAGCATTAGATACCAATTGATCTGAAAAATCATAACCATCTAATTTTTTATAAATAGCTGAATTATCTGTCCCTCCAGTACCTAAATTACGTTCAAAAGGTTCAGCATTAAAAATAACGCGATAAATTTCATCATCATTTTTTTGAAGATTAGCAATCACTTTTTCATCTAAGTCTATTTGTGCTGTTTGTTTGTCTAAGGCTGTTTTTAAAATAGAGTTTTCTTTTTCTAATGCAATTTCATTAGGAGATTTAAACCAAGCTGAAAAAGCGAATTGAAAAACAAATCCTAATAATATTGCAGGAGCTATAATTAATAATGATTTTAATAATCTTTCACCCCAAGTAACTTCAACTTTATCGTAAGATAAAGTCTCTGCATTAAATTTAAATTTTTCTTTTCTTGCCATCACACATCCCTTTTAATTTAACCAAAACATAAAAATATTTTCATTTATTGGTTTTTCAGTGTGCAAATTTACATAAATAGAATAAATTTGTAATCCTTAAAACAGAATTTAACATTTATTTAAGATACTAATTGTATGAAAATCACTGATATTCGCCAAACATTTATGACTTTTTTTAAGTCAAAAGATCATAAGATAGAGACTTCAGCACCTATGGTTGTAAAAAATGATCCGACTTTGATGTTTACCAATGCAGGTATGAATCAATTTAAAGATTATTTTTTGGGATATAATGAAGCCAAGAATTCTAGAATAGCGAATACGCAAAAATGCCTAAGAGTGTCAGGTAAGCATAATGATTTAGAAGAGGTGGGGGTAGATACCTATCACCATACAATGTTTGAAATGTTAGGTAATTGGTCTTTTGGAGATTATTTTAAGGAGGAAGCGATTGCTTGGGCTTGGGAATTATTAACTGAGGTTTATAAAATAGATAAGTCAACGCTTTATGTTACCGTTTTTGAAGGTGATAAGGAAGATGGTACTGTAATGGATCAAGAAGCTTTTGATATTTGGAAAAAATACATAGATGAAGATCGTATCATTTTAGCGAATAAAGCCGATAATTTTTGGGAAATGGGAGAAACTGGTCCATGTGGTCCTTGTTCTGAAATTCATGTTGATATTAGAAGTGAAGACGAAAAAGCAAAAGTAGATGGTAAATCTTTAGTGAACATGGATAACCCTCAGGTGATTGAGATTTGGAACTTAGTATTTATGCAATTTAACCGAAAAGCTGATAAATCGCTTGAAAAATTAGCAAATACACATGTTGATACAGGGATGGGATTGGAGCGGTTAGCTATGGTGTTACAAGGTGTGCAGTCGAATTATGATATTGATTTATTTCAATACTTAATCCAACATATTTCTAAAACGTCAGGAATACCTTACGGTGAAAATAAATCTACAGATATCGCCATGCGTGTGATTGCGGATCATATTAGAGCCATTGCTTTTTCAATTACAGATGGACAATTGCCTTCAAATACAGGTGCAGGTTATGTTATTCGCCGAATTTTAAGACGTGCAGTGCGTTATGGTTACCAAACATTGAATTTAAAAGAACCTTTCTTTTACACTTTAGTTGAAAAACTAGGAGATGTGATGGGAGATGCTTTTCCTGAATTAATTAAACAAAAAGAATTAATAGAAAAAGTTGTTACAGAAGAAGAAGTTAGTTTTTTTAGAACTTTAGAACAGGGAATTAAAAAAATAGACTTCTTAATTGACACTGCAAAATCAAACCATAAAACAGAATTAAAAGGGGCAGATGTTTTTGAGTTATATGACACGTTTGGTTTTCCGTTAGATTTAACATCATTAATTGCATCAGAAAATGATTTAAAGATTGATGAAACTGGTTTTCAGATTGAATTAACTAAACAAAAAGAAAGAGGTAGAGAAGCTACAAAAGTTGAGTCAGAAGATTGGATAGTGTTAAAAGAAGATGACGTTGAAGAATTTGTAGGTTACGATTTATTAGAAGCAGATGTTTACATCACTAAATACAGAAAAGTAACACAAAAGAAAAAAGAATTTTATCAATTGGTGTTTTCAATTACCCCCTTTTATGCTGAAGGTGGAGGTCAAGTAGGTGACAAAGGAGTCATTACAAATAATGAAGAAACAATAGCTATTTTCAACACCAAAAAAGAAAATAATTTGATTGTACACATGGTAAAAGATTTGCCGCAGCAACCAACACATAAATTTAAAGCAATTGTTAATGCTGAAAAACGTAAATTGTCTGAAGCAAATCATACTGCAACACATTTATTACACCATGCATTGCGTGAAGTCTTGGGGAGGCATGTAGAGCAAAAAGGCTCGTTAGTGAATGATGCCTATTTAAGATTTGATTTTTCTCATTTTTCAAAAGTTACAGATGAAGAATTAACAGAAATAGAATCGAAAATTAATAATGCTATAAAATTGCATATACCACTAAATGAAAAACGTGCAGTTCCAATGTCAATTGCTCAAGAAATGGGAGCTATGGCTTTATTTGGTGAAAAATATGGAGATTTGGTACGTGTGATTCAATTTGATAATTCTGTTGAATTGTGTGGAGGAACACATGTTCAAAACACATCAAATATAGGAATGTTTAAGCTTGTTTCAGAATCCTCTGTTGCAGCAGGGGTGAGAAGGATTGAGGCGATTACATCTACTACAGCTGAATCTTACTATAAAGAACGTGCTCATCAATTTGAAGAGATATCGGCAATGCTTAAAAAGCCTAAAAAATTGGTAAAAGCAGTGGAGGATTTGATGCAAAAAAACGTAAGCTTACAAAAAGAGATTGAAAAGCTACAAAAAGAGAAAGTTAAAAGCTTAAAAGCAGGATTATTGTCACAAGTTGAAAATAAAAATGGCATTAACTTTTTATCGACTATTTTAGAACTAGACGGAGGTTCAATTAAAGATTTATGTTTTCAATTAAAAGGAGAGGTAGCAGATTTTGTAGGGGTAATAGGAGGAAACTTTGATGGAAAAGCAACCGTTACAATCATTATCGCTGAAAACATAGCTAAAGAGAAAGACTTACATGCCGGAAATTTAGTCAGAGAAGCTGCTAAACTCATTCATGGTGGTGGCGGTGGACAGCCATTTTTTGCAACTGCGGGTGGTAAAAATCCTGCTGGATTAAAAGAAGCTTTGAATTTTGTTGATGAAAAAATATTTGGATAGGTGATAATGGTTTGAAAATAAATTTTCATATCTTGCTAAAAAATAAATCAAATGAAAAGAGAACAAAAGACATGGTATTGATTATTTTAGGAATAGTCGCAGCGTTTTTTCTAATAAATTTCTTATTTGGAAATTGGGGTCAAGCTCTTGTTTCTGCCGGAATATTTTTTATAGGATATGTAGTCGGAAAGAAAAATCCGGATATGTAATTCTGTAAATTTAAAAATAAAAGTGTTTGATTAGTCTATTTTATAGATTCAACCCTTACATCAAAAATAATGTCGGTATTTGGTGGAACAATATCAACTAATCCTTTTGAACCATAAGCTAAATTAGAAGGAATATAAATAAATGCCTTTTCATTTGCTCTGATTTGCGAAAATCCAATGTGTAAGCCATCAACAACGTTATCGTTTTCAAATTTAAAATTAAAGGGTACTCCTTTTTCGTAAGAGTTATCATAAAGTCCAGGTTTTGTTCCGGTCTTAAATGTAAAATAGTCAAAAGTTATAGTTTGATTTTTTTGGGGATAAGCGCCTTCAGAAACCGATTGATATTTATATACTTTAACGCCTTCTTGTAATTCAATTGGTGTTACGATAGATATAATCTCAATTTCAACAATAATATCTGCACTCTGAGGAACTACGCCAAGTAAACCATCTTCACCATATCCCATTTTTGAGGGAATCATAATTCTCCCAACATCACCACTACTCATTTGTAAAAGCCCTTTTTCCCATCCTTCAATTAATTGACCTATTCCGGTTTTTAATGCAACAGGTTGCCCAATTTCTGAATTACTATCATACACATCTCCTCTAGCAACTCTTGCATCATAATTAACCATAACAACATCATGTAATTGAATTTTACCGCCTTTTCCTTTTTTATCCCATTCGATTCTTAACCCTCCGTCACCATTCCAAACCATACTGTTAGCTTCACCGCTATTTAATGTGTCTATTTTTAATTGAGGAGCAGTATTGTTGTTTTCAGTTTCAGGAATTAGGTTGTTTTTAATAAAACTTGAATCTAAATCAAAGCTATCTTTATCATTATTCACACCGTCTAACGTACAAGATGAAAATATAAAAAATAATATGGCAATAAAAAAGTAATTAATTTTCATGTTATCGGTTAACTTTAAGTAAATGAATATCGTAAATTATTGGTACTAATGGTGGGATTTTATCCTGATCACCAATTAAACCGTGCGCCAAATGACTCGGAAGAATAAATAGGGCTTTGTCGTCTGTACACATATATTTTAAGGCTTCATGCAGTCCACTTTCTATATCTGTTTTTTCTACAATAAAACTTTCTGCCCCGTTTGTTTCAGATGAATAACATTTTGTACCGTCTAATAATGATATTTCAAAATCGACTACAACTTCCTCATAAACTTTAACAGTATCTTGATTTTGGGACTTGTGATAAATAAAAAATCTTAACCCTGTTCCTGTCTTTGTCATTTTCCAATCTGGTCTTCTTTTTAGGTAGGCATTAATTTCATCTTCTTCCTCACTTGCAAAAGTAGATTGCATTTTTATTGACTCTTCTTTGTTCCATTTCGGTTTGGGAAGCTCTTCTTTAGGTTCTTTTTCAATACAAGCTGTTAAAAAAAGAGTAAAAAAAATAAAAATATATAGAAACTTAATGTTCATGCTTTATTTAACGTAATTTTTGACAACAGTTACAAATTTTTGTATCGCATTTTCTAAAGAACCATCAAACTTTCCTCCTGATGCGTAAATATGTCCACCACCATGAAAATGAGTACTAGCCATTTCATTAACAAAAGTATTGCCTTTTGCTCTAAACGAAATTTTAACATAACCGTCATCTTCTTTAAAGAAAACAGCCATTTTTATTCCATTTATTCCTAATGCAACATTCACCAATCCTTCTGTATCTCCTTTAGTGTATTTATGATCTTTTAATTCTTTTGCGCTTAGCGATATGTAGGCAACATCTTTACTCGGTAAAATGACTAATTTTTCAGAAATGGCATAACCATTTAACTTTAACTTTGAAATTGAATTGGTATCAAATGTGTTTTCGTGAATTTTTGAGTTGTTTACCCCTTTGTTTATTAAGTCTCCAATAATTTTATGCGTTTTAGCTGTAGTGGACGGAAATCTAAATGAACCCGTATCTGTCATGATTCCGCAATACATTGGTGTACCGACTTTAGAATCAATTAAGTCTAAATAATTTAACTTTTCAATGTATTCATATATTAATTGTGATGTAGATGAATTTTTTGGATCCGAAAATAAAATATCTACAAAATCAGTGTCTGGATTTTGATGATGATCAATCATTATTTTGTGAGCGTCAGAATCGACTAATAATTCGGTCATTTTTCCAATACGTGACGGGTGGTTGTAATCCAAGCAAAAAATTAAATCTGCATTTTCAAATTGAGTTTTCACCTCATCTGAATGTTCTTCCAATGTTAATATGTCTGAACTTCCTTCAAGCCATTGTAAAAAATAAGCCATTTTATCTGGATGACAAATGGTTGAGTTTATACCTAAATTTTTTAAAAAAAAGTAAAATGATAATGAACTTCCAATACTATCCCCATCTGGAGATTTGTGTGAAGTAATTACAATGTTTTTTGCTGATTTTATCCAAGTTAAACTTTTGTCTAAATCTTTTTGATTGAACATATTTGATAATTAAAAAAACCGTTCCTAAATAAATAGCAACGGTTTAATGTTATTGTAAATGGATGATTAAAATCCTGTTTTTGATGCTTTTCTGTGTTGTAATAACACACCAACACAAACAAATTCAGAATCTTTATATTGTTTTGTTGCGCTATCTCCACCTTGTGGAATATTAACTTTTACATAAATCTTTTCTGATTTTTCAACTCTAAATTTATAAAAACTATTCATATTGTCAGAGTTGTTATTGTAGATAGATATTTTTTCTTTGATTAATCTTGAACCATCTTTCATTGGTTTTCTTACCAATTCGTTATGAAAAACTTCAAAGTTAATTTTATCTGCACCTTCAGTTATGTCTGTGCATGTTGCTATTCTGTAAACAAAGTCTTTATAGGCAATAAAACTCATTTCATAAACCTTACCTTTTTCGAAAGTAGCACTTTTAGACTGATTGTCAAACGACCATGATTTAGATTGTTCTTCATCTGGTAATGCGTTAGTACAAAAATTATGTACTTTCCTACAACTGTTTTGAGCAATTGCAGATTGAATAAAAATTAATCCAATAATTCCAATTCCAAAAATAATTCCTTTTTTCATAATTTTTATTTTTGCGTTATTTTAGTTCTTATTTCTGTTACTTTTTCCTTTACGGCATTAAACGCTTTCTCTGTCATTTTAAAATAACCTCCACCTGATAAGGTTACAACGTCTCCATCTGTTTTTATTTCAGATTCTCCTTCTACAAATTCCATATTTTTTTCAAATACTTCACTCAATGAAAATAAATCATCCATTATTTCAGATACTGATGGGTCTTCCATATAAGTCATACAAAAATCTAAAATATTTTCCAAAACTAATTTTTGATCACCAATTTTATCTACAATTCCTGTATTTTCACTGTATGAATCTACTAAATTTGAAACAATGTATAAACTTTCAATAAATCCTCCTGAAATGATTAAAGCAAGTTCCGTGCCTTTTTCATTTTCTTCAAGATATTGGTAGCTATCATAGTAGGTGTCGTTCGAAATAATGAATAGAGAATCATTATCCCCTTCATTATTTTCAATACGTTCCATTAATTCTTCATCAAATACTTCAGAAATACCTAATTCATCACCTAAACGCTCAACAACTTTAGTGTATTTAAGAAATTCTATACTGTTGTCAAAACAACTCATATAACCTAAGTCTGCAGAGTAAACACCAAAATTTAAAGCTTTAGATTTTAAGTCAATATAATTTTCTTCATTTTCTAAAGGATTAATTAATTCAATTTTTAATTCTCCTCCTTCTTCTTTTATAATCTCAAATAATTCATTTGGAGTTGGTACAGAATATTCAATAGATGGTAAATCATTATCAATGTTCTGAATAACTTCTGTTGTGTCTCCAACAGGATCTTCAACATCTACGTCAATTTCACTAGGCCCACAACTTATTATAAGAATTGAGCTAAAAAGAAAGATTCCGCCTTTTACTAAAAATTTATTTTTCATTTAATTAATGTTTATTTCGCAAACAAATATAATAAATTGTTTGGTTTTGTTGGTGGTTTACGGTTAATAAAGTGATTTGGTTATACTAATTATGTTTTTTTTTGTTTCAGTGCTTACATTAACGAGTGGTAATCTAACCTTATTCTCCATAATATTAAGGTGATGTAGCACTTCTTTTATGCCAGCTGGATTCCCTTCATAAAAAAGATGTTTGATGATTGGAAATATTTGATAGTGCAATTTTTGTGAGGTTAAATTGTCACCCTTTAATCCTGTGTTTACCATTTTTGAAAATAATTGAGGAAATCCATTTCCAACAACAGAAATTACACCATCACCTCCCGCCGCAATAAATGGCATTGTTATGGCGTCATCACCTGATATTACTAAAAAGTTGACGGGTTTGTTTTGGATAATGTTCATTATTTGCTCAATATTTCCACTTGCTTCTTTAACGGCTATTACATTTTTGCAATCATTTGCAATGCGTAATGTCGTTTCAGCTAATATATTTGATGCTGTTCTACCTGGAACATTATACAGTATAATTGGTAATTTGGAAGTTTCAGAAATGGTTTTGTAATGTTGATAAATGCCTTCCTGTGTTGGTTTGTTATAGTATGGTGAAACTGATAAAATAGCATCAACTCCAGTAATGTTAAAATTAGCTAATTTTTTTGCAACAGCTGTTGTATCATTACCACCAATGCCATAAACAATAGGAAGCTTTCCATTGTTTACTTCAATTACAGTACTTAAAACATCCATTTTTTCATCATCTGATAAAACTGGAGATTCGCCTGTTGTGCCTTGTACAACCAAATAATCTGTATGATTATCAATTAAAAATTGAGTTAATTTTTTTAAGGCATCAAAATCAATATTTCCATTTTGGTCAAAAGGTGTTACCATAGCCACCCCCATTCCTTTTAATCTTGTTAAATCCATTTTATTTACTTAATGTGTTAATTTGTGTTTTTATGTTATTGATGTAATCTGAATCAGATTTTCCTTTTTCTATTAATAAATCGTAAAGATAATTTTTTGTTGCTTTTAAATCACCAATTTTTAAGGCAGATTTACTGTGTTGCACAAAAAAATCTAATTCTGTTTGATTTGTCACAAAATCAATCACCAAATCAAAATTTGTGTTTATTAATCCTAATAACCTTTGGTTTTTTATTTTTCCAAACCCCATGTCTGAAGTATGAAAAGTGTATGTGTAACCGTTTGATTCGTCTATTTTGTTGTCTCTAAATGTTAAGTTTGTGAATTTTGCGTTTTCAAAAACCAATTCAAGATGAGTTTTCAGATCACGTTCATTTTGTGATGAGTCAAAAATAAGTAGCACATTATGATAAGTTTTAATAGGGAGAATTTTGATGTCCCTTTGATGTTTGTTTTTTGTAATCTTTTTTTGAAGAAGATTTTTTTTAAAGCTGTCAAATATTCCCATTAGCTAATCATGTTTAAAAATTCTTGTTCACTTATTATGTTTATTCCAAGTTTTTCGGCTTTGGCAAGTTTGGCAGGTCCCATTTTTGCTCCTGCAACCAAATAATTTGTTTTTGCAGATATTGAAGTTGTGTTTTTACCACCATTAACTTCAATCAGTTTTTTCACTTCATTTCTAGATATTTCTTCAAATACACCCGAAATTACAAATGTTTGTCCGTCCAATTTATTGGTCGAATTTTCATTTTCAATCATTTCAAACTGTATCCCTTGATTTTTTAGCGCATTGATTAAATTTACATTTCTTTCTTCTTGAAAATAAGCTTGTAAACTCATGGCTATTTTATCTCCAATTTCATCAACATGAATTAATTCATCAAAAGAAGCGTTGATAATTGCATCCATGTTTTTAAAGTGTTTAGCTAACTTTTTTGCAACCGTTTCTCCAACATATCTAATTCCAAGTGCAAATAAAACACGTTCAAAAGGAACTTTTTTTGATGTTTCTAAACTTTTTAGAATGTTGTTTACTGATTTATCGGCCATACGTTCAAGGTTTATCATTTTTTCAAATGTCAAACTATATAAGTCGGCAGCATTTTGGATTAATTTAGCATCAAAAAACATGTCAATGGTTTCTGGCCCAAGGCCGTCCATATTCATAGCTTTTCGGCTAATAAAATGTTCAACTTTACCTTTAATTTGAGGGGCACAACCTAATTCATTTGGGCAATAATGATTAGCTTCTCCTTCTTTTCTTACAAGTTCTGTTTTGCATTCAGGACAATGAGTAATATATTGAATTGCTGCTGTGTTTTCTTGCCTTCTATCTAGATTTACACCAACTATTTTGGGTATTATTTCTCCGCCTTTTTCAACAAAAACATAATCGTTTAAATGAAGATTTAATTTTTCAATTTGGTCAGCGTTGTGCAAAGATGCTCTTTTTACAGTTGTCCCTGCCAGTTGGACAGGGGTGAGGTTTGCTACTGGCGTGATAGCGCCTGTTCTTCCAACTTGATAACTTACTGATTCAAGTAAAGTTTCAACGCGTTCGGCTTTAAATTTATATGATATTGCCCAACGTGGATTTTTAGCTGTAAATCCCATTTCGTTTTGTTGGTCATAATGATTGACTTTTAATACAATGCCGTCAACTTCAAATGGAAGATGCTTACGATCCTTGTCCCAATGGTTTATAAAATCCATTATCTCTTCAACTGAATGAACGATTTTAATGTAGTTTTTATTTTGAGTCGGAATTTTAAATCCCCATTTACTGGCATTTTCAACAGCTTCTGAATGTGTTTTGAATCCAAGGTTTTCTCCGTAAACTCCATAAAGCATACAATCTAACCCTCTTTTAGCTACAACTTTAGAATCTTGTAATTTTAGAGTTCCTGATGCCGTGTTTCTTGGGTTTGCGTAAAGTTGTTCACCAAGTTCTTCCTTTTTTTTGTTTAATTTTTCAAAGTTTTTCAACGGGAAAAATATCTCACCTCTAATTTCAAATTTTTTAGGGTAATCTCCTTTTAATTGCAAAGGAATCGTTTTAATGGTTCTCACATTGTGAGTAACATCTTCTCCTTGTGTTCCGTCACCTCTTGTAACTGCTTGAATCAATTCTCCATTTTCATATCTTATGCCTATGGCTACGCCATCATATTTTAATTCACACACATATTCAATGGCATTTGTATTTCCATTTAATTTCTTTAATCTGCTCTCCCATTCCGCTAATTCTTCTTTAGAATATGTGTTCGCTAAAGATAGCATTGGGTAGATGTGTTTGACTGCAGGAAAGTTTTTTGTGATATCTCCTCCAACTCTTTTGGTTGGGCTATTTGGTGAAGCAAATTCAGGGTGTTGTTTTTCTAATTGTTCTAGTTCTTTTAATAAGGTGTCAAATTCAAAATCAGATATAGTAGGGTTGTTTAAAACGTAATAATCGTGGTTGTGCTCGTTTAAGGTGTTCGCTAATTCTTCTATTTTAAGTTTTATAATATCAGACATTTGTATTGTTGTTATCTTTTAGTTCTTCCTTTTTTTCTGCTTCAATAATTCGTTTTTGATATTTAGATTGAACTAAATCAACAAGTATTAAAATGGCAATGATAAAATAAAATGTTGTTTTAGGCATAGGTTCTATTTTTTCACCTAAAATAGTAAGCTCACCTATGTGACCTCCTTCTGTTAATAGCATTACACCTACTATAAATAAAATGAATAACCCAAGTACTTCATAAAGTCTATTTTTTTGAAGGAAAACAGATATCTTATCAGCTAAAAACATCATTAAAAATCCGCTAATTATTATAGCGATTACCATAAGTATAAATTCAATTGTTTCATTTCCAATATGGTTGGTAAGTGCCATTGCACTTAAAATTGAATCAAAAGAAAACACAATATTCATAATTATAATTGTGGTAATCACTGCTTTAGCAGATTTGGGAGTGTGTTCATCATCATTGTCGCTTATTTGTTCGTGGGAGATCATGTGCCAAATTTCCTTTATCGCGGTGTACATTATAAAGCCACCACCAAATAAAACAATTAGACTGTGTACATTGAAATCAAATTTTAAAAAAGTTTCATCCATACTTAGAAATGGTTTTTGAAAATATTTAATTAAAGATACCAAAGAAAATAATAACAAGATTCTCAAAAATATCGCGATTCCAATACCTTTTATTCTAACACTTCTCTGTTTTTCTAAAGGAGCCTTTTTAGATTCTAATGAAATATACAGTAGGTTATCAAATCCTAAAACTGCTTGCAGTAAAATAAGCATTAATAATGTAAATAAATGCTCCAGTTGAAATAATTCAGATGTCATAATTTAATATTTTATGTAAAAATAAATAGTTTTTTGAGTTTAAAATGATATTCGTTATTTTTTTATTGCTTTTGTAATTTCTCTTTTGCCTGGTGGACCGGGTAATGGTTTGACTTCAAATCCAATTTCTTTTAATGTTCTTTTAAATTGACCTTGCGCACAATATGTAATTAAAAAGCCATCTGGGGTGAGGGAGTCATACATTTTTTTTAATACACTTTCTTCCCAAAGTTGAGGTTGGTGCTGAGGTGCAAAGGCATCATAATATATAATATCAAATGTATTCTGATTTAATTCTGTATGCTTTATATCGTTTTTAAATAGTTTAAATTCAAAATAAGGGCTAATGGTTTTGGTTTGATCCGGTTTTGAGAGGTGCATTTTTTGATATGTTTCTTTTTCAGAATGTGATAAATTTAAAAGAGTTGCGTAGTTTAATGATTCAATTTCAGATTGCAGTATAGGGTATTTCTCAATAGTTGTGTAGTTTATCTTAAGTTGATGTTGTTGCGCAAATTGAAAAGTTAAAATAGCATTTAATCCTGTTCCAAACCCCATTTCAAAAATGGATATTTCTTCCTTTTGCTTATCTTTTAATTGATTTACACCGTTCTTAATGAAAATATGTTGTGCTTCAGTCAATGCACCATGATTGGAATGGTAAGTCTCATTTAAATCAGAAATTAACAAAGTTTTAGAATTATCTTTGGTGGTTATTATTTTTCTTTGCATTGGTTTTTTGTATATTTGCAACTATAATAACAAAGTTATGAGAAGAATTATTTTTGGAGCAGGTGTTTTGTGTTTAGTTATTAACACTTCATGTAAAAAGTGTAAACAATGTTATTATACATATTCTACATCTGAAATTGTTCAAACGCCAAATGGTGAAGAGACTGTCAAAACAGAAAATATTAAAGGTTATGTTGTAGATGAAAATGGAGATCTTTTTAGAGAAGAATGTATTAAAGGAAATGAAGAATTTACAATCGAAACAACGTATCAAGTTGAAGGAGATAATTCAACCTTAGCCGATTTTCAATATTTTTGCACAGATATTTAAATATTATTTTAAGTTGTCAAATATATCTTTTAATCGATTTGGACATTGGCATGGTTTCATTGTTTTTTTGTTAACAAAAACTAACTTTGTGTAAGCTATGGTTAATAGCTCGTTTTTATTATTATAAATTTCGTAATCAAACTCAATTTTTATAGATGGTTTTATTTTAATTGAGGTAACAATCTTTATTTCATCATCATAAAAACAAGGTTTAATATATTTAACATTTAATTCTACAACAGGCAGCATAATACCACTCTCTTCAATCTCTTTATAGCTCATTCCTATACTACGTAAAGTTTCTACCCTACCAATTTCTAAAAATTGAGCATAATTACCATAGTAACAATACCCCATTTGATCTGTTTCACCGTATCTTATTCTTAATTTATGACTAAATTTGTACATCTTATTTATGTTTGCATAATATATGTTGTGAAAATAAAATTTTATTTCAATTGGGCATATAAAAATAAGAAAAAAATAAATAAAATTTCACTTGTAAAAAAAAATGAAAAAACAATAGCTAATTATTTTTTTTATAACTTTTTTATTCAAATATTTGTTACCGTATTAACATTTGAACATTATATTGTTAATATCACTGCAAGATTATTAAATATTTAAACCGAATATAGTTGATGAAAAGTAAAAAAAACCATGAGTCTGTTTGGGAAAGTTGCCTGAAAGTAATCAAAGACAATGTATCCCTTCAAAGCTTTAAGACTTGGTTCGAACCAATAGTGCCTGTTAGATTCAAATCTAATGTACTTACTATTCAGGTTCCTTCTCATTTTTTCTATGAATGGTTGGAAGAACACTATATAGATTTACTTAAAAAAGTAATGAAGAAGGAAGTAGGGGCAGAAGCTAAGCTAGAATATTCTATTGTGATGGATAGAAATTCGAGTAGTAAAAAACCAGCTTACACTGTTAATTTGCCGACAAATAATAAAAAAAGTTTGTCAAATTCACCTGTTTCAATGCCGTTAAATGCGAGTGAAAATTCGATTAAAAACCCATTTATTATTCCAGGGTTAAAAAAGGTAAATGTAGATTCAAATTTAAATCCAACTTATTCATTAGATAATTTTGTTGAAGGAGACTGTAATAGACTGGCAAGAAGCGCTGCGTTTGCGGTGTCAAATAAACCAGGAGGAACAGCATTTAATCCATTATTATTGTATGGTGGAATAGGGTTAGGAAAAACACATTTAGCTCACGCTATTGGGATTGGAGTGAAAAATCAGTTTCCAAATAAAACAGTGTTGTTTGTTAATGCTGAGGTGTTTACAAGGCAATTTATTGACTCTATAAAAAATAATACAACCAATGATTTTGTAAATTTTTACAAATTAATGGATGTGTTAATTGTAGATGATGTGCAATTTTTTGCAGGAAAAGAAAAAACACAAGATGCTTTTTTCCATATTTTTAACCATTTGCACCAAACAGGAAAACAAATTATTTTAACATCAGACAAAGCACCTGTCGAAATGAAAGGTGTTGAACAACGCTTATTGTCTCGTTTTAAATGGGGATTGTCTGCAGATTTGCAAGCACCTGGATTAGAAACTAGAATTGCTATTCTGAAAAAGAAAATTTACGGTAATGGTATTGAAATTTCAGATGAAGTTCTAGAATATTTAGCTTATGGAATCAATACCAATGTTAGAGAAATGGAAGGAGCTTTGACGTCTATAATTGCACAAGCAACGTTAAACAAAAAAGCCATTACAATAGACTTAGCCAAAAAAATGATTGACAAGTATGTTAAGGTTTCGGCTCGTGAAGTGTCAATGGATTATATTCATAAAATAGTTTGCGATTACTTTAATTTACCAATTGAATTGTTGAAATCTAAAACACGTAAACGTGAGGTTGTTCAAGCAAGACAAATCGCTATGTTCTTTGCTAAAAAAATGACGAAATGGTCGTTGGCGAGTATTGGGGCACAATGTGGTGGTAAAGATCATGCTACCGTTTTACATGCTTGTAGAACCGTCAATAATTTATCTGAAACAGATAAACAGTTTAGAGGGTATTTAGAAGATTTAGAAAAAAAATTAAATGTAAATTAATATTAAAATCCTGCTTTTTAGCAGGATTTTTTATTTCATAAAAAACTCAAATGAAAATATTAATGGTTTGTTTAGGGAATATTTGTCGGTCTCCATTGGCTGATGGTGTTTTAAAACAAAAAGTTTTAGATAATGATTTAGATGTTTATGTTGATTCATGTGGAACATCTTCTTATCACATTGGAAAACAACCAGATGAAAGAATGATGAAAACTGCATTGAAACATGATGTTGATATCTCAAGTTTAAAAGCGAGACAGTTCACAAAACAAGATTTTATTAATTTTGATGTTATTTATGTGATGGATTCATCTAATTATAACAATGTTTTTGCGTTAGCCACATCAGAAACAGATAAAGAAAAAATAAAGTTTTTTCTGAATGAGTTATATCCAAATTCAAACATGGCTGTTCCTGATCCATATTTTGGTGGTGAACAAGGTTTTGAAGACGTGTTTAAATTAATTGATGAAACAACGGATGTGATTCTAGAAAAATTGAAATAATGAGCGGCATCCTATACATCATTCCAATTCCAATTAGTGAAAGTAGCCCCGATAGAGTGTTGTCGGCTTATACAATTGAAAAAGCAATTTCTTTGAGGTGCTTTGTGGTCGAAAAAATAAAAACTTCACGTCAATTTTTGCGTAAAATAGACCGGACTTTTCCTATTGACGAATCAGATTTTTTTGAGCTCAACAAACATAATAATTACGAATTCGAGTCAGAGGTTATCGAACGTTTAAAAAATGGTCAAGATGTTGGGTTGATGTCTGAGGCTGGTTATCCTGGAATTGCAGACCCAGGGAATGTTGTTGTCATAAAGGCCCATCAAAATAATATCAAAGTAGAATCGTTATTTGGCCCAAGTTCAATTTTTTTAGCTCTAGCAACATCAGGATTAAATGGTCAAGGGTTTACGTTTAATGGTTATTTACCAAAAAATGAATCGGATCGCATTAAAAAGATTAAAAACTTAACTCAAGCTGTTGTTAAAACCAATTTTGCTCAAATTTTTATCGAAACACCTTATCGAAATGAATCTATGTATCGTGATTTAATAAAATATGTGAATGGAGATGTTTTACTGACAATTGCTATTGATATTACAGGTGAAAAAGAGTTTGTAAAAACAAAATCAATTTCAGATTGGAAAGCACAAAAAAATAACCTTCCAAAATCTCCTTGTGTATTTATTTTGGGGAAATAATTCAAATAATATGGAGTCAGAATTAAAACTTTTAAAGGTGTCAATAACTAATGTTTTAGCATTAGTTAAAAATTTGTCAAACCAACAATTAAATGAAATACCAAATAGCAGTTCTAATAATTTAATATGGCATTTAGGACATTTGGTGGTTACACATAAGCTCTTAATTTATGGATTGTCGGGAAATGATTTAGGTTTGGAGACCAACTTTGTGGATCAATTCAAAAAGGGAAGCAAACCAAATGTAAATGTTTCAGAAAATGAATGTGAAACAATTAAAAACAAACTAAAAGCAATCTTTTTAGAATTAGAAGATGATTTGAAAAAAGATATATTTAAAACATTCAAAAAATACCCAACCTCTTATAATTTTGAAATTACAAACCTAAATGATGCCATATCGTTTAATAATTTGCATTTTGGATTGCACGTTGGTTCTATTTTAAAATTAAAAAAACAAATCAAATAATAATTTTGAAGGCTTTTACTATAGTTGGGGTTTTACTGCTATTGTATGCTTGTGAACAAAAGCAAAATACAAAAGTGTACGCTTGTGTTTCGCATACAAGGTTAAATAATAATTCTGGTATTGATTCAACTATCGCTCAGTCAAATCTATCAAAATATAATGCTTTACTTTTGGGGGGAGATTTGGCAAATTTAAGCTCTTATAATGATTCAATCCTGACTTATTTGGATAAAGTGTTTGATTTGGATAATGAAACTACAATGTGGGCGTTGGGGAATCATGATTATTCAAATGTTGACTTAATAAAAACACATACTAACCGGAATAATTATTATGCCCACTATCAAGATAAAACAATTTTTTTGGTTCTAGATACTCAAATGGATTCATCTAAAATTTCAGGTCAACAACTTGACTTTTTTAATGCTGTAATGGATACAATTACAAAAGCTAAAAATCTTATTGTATTAACACATAAATTAATATGGATGAGAAGTCATACAGAATTAGAACAAAAGATTAATGATGTTTCAAACGGTCATTTTGGGGATTGCGATTATTGTATTCAAGAAAATAATTTTTATAAGGATATTTACCCTAGATTAGTAGAGTTTAAGTTAAAAATTGGAGATGTATTTTGTGTCGCAGGTGATGTTGGGTTTAAAGCAAAAAAAATTGATTACTTGACTTCTGATGGTATTCAATTTTTAGGAACAGGTATAAAAGCTAATTCCGAAAATAATGTGTTTTTAAAACTTACAAATGATTTAAAATCAAATAAAATCTCTTTTGAATTTGAAAAAATTGAAAAGCTTTGATTTATCACATCATAAAATGACAATTATCTTATCGTGAAGTGCTATATTTTTTTATCTTTATTGTTTGTAAAACTCTAAATTATGTTTTTAAATCACATCAAAATTAGTCTAACTTTTTTATTTTTTACTTGGTTTCTCACATTTAATCCTGTTTTGGCATCAAATCCAACGCATCAAACACTTACAGAACAAACAGTTTCTGCTTCAAATGATGAAGGTGTAAGTTTGGTTTTAGAAGAAGAGCATGCAGAAGAGCATACTGATGTAAGCCCTTTGTTGTTTATTGTTTTCGCTTTATTAGTCGGTGCAGCAACACGACATTTTTTATCTAAAATAGGCTTACCTTTTACGGTTATTTTATTATTGATAGGGATTGTTATGGGGTTGTTAGGACGTAATACGTTTTTTCATGAATTTGATATATTTGGAGCCACGCTAGACCTAGGTATAATTGATCAGTCAATAAATTGGGCGGCTCACTTAAATCCTCATTTAATTTTATATATTTTTCTTCCAATATTAATATTTGAGGCCGCTTTTGCTATGGATGTTCATGTATTTAAAAAAACATTTACAAATTCAGTTTTATTGGCCGTGCCAGGTATTCTGATTGCTATATTTTTAACTGCAGCTGTGATTTGGGTAATAGTATCTTATGGATTTGGATTAGAAACTTGGCCGTGGGAAATTGTATTGCTTTTTGGAGCTGTAATTAGTGCGACTGACCCTGTAGCTGTTGTTTCCATTTTAAAAGAATTAGGCGCAAGTAAAAAATTAAGTACCTTAATAGAAGGGGAGTCTTTATTGAATGATGGGACAGCTATAGTTATATTTATGGTTATTTTTCTTGGAATAACAGGTGATGGAATTAGTTACTCTCCAATTTTAGAATTTTTTAGAGTTTCATTTGGTGGTGTTCTTATTGGGTTTGTGATTGGTAAAGTAGCTTTATTTTGGATAAAAAAAGTGTTTAAAGATGTTTTGGTCGAATCTACTATAATAATAGTGTCAGCCTACTTTACCTTCTTTATTTGTGAAAATATATTTGCTGTTTCAGGAGTATTAGGGCTTGTAACTTTAGGTGTTTTAATGGCAGGACCAGGAAGAACAAAAATTAGCACGAATGTTCAACATTTTATACATGAATTTTGGGAATTCACGGCTTTCGCTGCCAATACATTAATTTTTTTAATTGTGGGTGTTGTAATTGCGGAAAGAACTGTGTTTACAATGAATGATGTTTGGATGTTATTAGCTGTATATGTTATTATTCATTTGGTTCGAATTGTAGTGATAGCTGTTTTATATCCAATAATGAAGAAAAACGGGTATGGTATGAATTTAGCCGATTCGAAAGTATTGTGGTGGGGAGCGTTGAGGGGAGCAATAGGGTTAGCTTTAGCATTGATTGTTGAATCAAGCCCTGCGATTGACCAAACCATTAGGGAGCAATTTTTATTTTTAACTGCTGGAATAGTAACCATGACTTTATTGATTAATGCAACAACAATGAAGTTAGTCGCAAATAAGCTAGGCTTAACAAAAGTATCTCCTGAAAAAAAACACGTGCTTGAACAAGCTGAACATTATGTTGATACTAGTGCCGAAAAAGCAGTTAAAAGGTTACAAAATGATCGGTTTTATAAAAAAGTAGATTGGGTTGAAGTAAATGAATATATAGCTTTTGATTTGGAATCTGAAGTTGATCATAATATTGAAAAATGTTCTCAAGAGCAAGAGGTGAGAAGACGAATTTTAGAAAAGGAAAAGGGTAGTTATTGGGCTCAATTTGAAGAAGGAGCTTTAGGGAGTTCGTCTTATTATTTGTTAGTCAATGAGGTTAATGAAATATTAGATTCAAATGGTGTTAAATCTTTGTCTGACAGGAATGATTTAGATGAACTTTTAAGTACCAAAACCAAAATGAAAAACTCTGCTTTTTCTACTTTACTTAAAAAGTCAAACCTTAAAAAATTATCTACTTCTTTTGATGTTGCAAAAGGCTTTTACAATGCACAATTAGCTTGTGAAACATTTATTGAAAGTGCACAAAGATCTGCACCTGAAGATGAGTTAATAATTTTAAAATCTCTTGAATTTGAAATTGAAGAAAATAAAATTCAGGCACTTACGTATTTACGTAATTTTAGAAAAGAATACCCTAAAATTTATAAAGATATATCAACTAAAAAAGCGATTTTAACAGTCTTAAATCAAGAAAAAAAGACCATTAATCGATTATTGAAAAATGGAAGAATTACCGGAGATGAAAAATCTACCATGACCAAAATGGTGGATGATAAAATCAATAAATTATTTTAAGTTGAAAGATTCCGAATTTGAAAATGTAAAAAACACCCGTTTATATCAAAAGGCAGTAGAGATTTTTGAGTTATGTGACAGAATAACGTCAATTGTATTTGACATGGAAAATGATTCTGTAGAATATTCAATCCTTAATGAAACCCCAAAACATATCATGGAAAATGCACTTATCATTCC
>Ga0316208_1000156_pt1 | contig 97380 bp, 85 predicted proteins | sample 3monopyrite_MG_FD_204944 | JGI IMG/M metagenome (GOLD analysis project Ga0316208, IMG submission 204944) | Microbial mat bacterial communities from mineral coupon in-situ incubated in ocean water Damariscotta River, Maine, United States -... | ecosystem: Environmental > Aquatic > Marine >... | reverse complement strand
ACCTTCAGAATTAAAAGAGCATTTAAATAATAATGAAGTTTTAATTATCGATTTATCAAGTCCCGCAACCTATGTTCAGTACCATATTGCAGGCGCGGTTTTTCTTAACTACGAATGGATTGTTCGTATCGAGCAACCTCGCATGGGTTTACTTCCCTCTCAGGAACAATTAACAAATGTGTTGAGCAGCCTGGGAATGAAAGACAAACACGTTGTTGTCTATGATGATGAAGGTGGTGGTCGTGCTTGCCGCTTTTTATGGACGCTGGACGTTGTCGGCCACAAACGCTACTCCATATTAAATGGTGGTATTCAGGCATGGACAAAGGCAGGTAATAAAGTATCTTCGGAAATTCATTATCCAACCCCCGGCGAATACAAGGTTGAAATGGACTTTACACCTGTTGCGACACGTCAGTTTATTCTGGATCACTTATCCGATGACAATGTCATGATCTTTGATAACAGAAGCCCTGCTGAATTCAACGGCGAAAAAGTGTTTGCACAACGAGGGGGACATATCCCCGGAGCGATTAACATGAATTGGACCGATGCCATGGATATGGATAACGGCCGTTGCTTTAAACCAGAAAAAGAGCTGCGAGAAATGTTAGAGAAACAAGGTATAACCCCTGACAAAACCATCGTAACGCACTGTCAAGCTCACCATCGTTCAGCGCATACTTATATTATGCTGAAGTCCCTGGGCTATAAAAACATCAAAGGTTACCCGGGAGCATGGTCGGACTGGGGGAATGAACCCAATACCCCAATAGAATAATGTGGCCAGAACCTTCAGCTCTTTTGCTTGAGGAGTGACCACAAAAGGTAACTCCCCTGTCATTGCGAGCAAAGCGCGGCAACCTCTAAAAAAGTATGGTTCATTATGAGATTGCCACAATCACTTTGTTCCTTCGATGCCAGAACGTGCAGAGCACGTTAGGGTAATACTGACGAAACGCGTAGCGGTTCATTAAGCACAGTGACAGCTTGTTTTAGCCTAGCTTAACAGGATTTTTCTGAGCTAATATTTTTGACCTGTTTTATTAATAATTTCGTGTAGATTAGTCAAATTCTGCAATCTTTATAATAAAAAGTCTAAGCCGTACGAATCACACCTGTTACTATCCCCAGAATTTGGACTTCTTCATTGCGTAAATAAATCGGTTCCATGTCCGGGTTTGCAGGTTGTAGACGTATGCCATCCCGTTCAACATAAAACTTTTTAAGCGTTACCGTCTCACCATTAATCATCGCAACGACAGATTCACCATTACTCGCCGTTTCACGTTTTTCGATAACGACGATATCTCCATCTTCGATATTGTCATCAATCATTGAATGCCCCCTGACACGAAGCGCATAGCTGTTTGTGCGCACCATGCTATTGGGAACAGACACAACTTCGTTCTCTTCAGATAAAAGCACGGGTTGACCCGCGGTGACATAGCCCAATAACGGCAATTCAGCCAAATCTTCCGACAAAATATCCAGACTTTCCAGTTCAGGCGTCCAAACTTCGCGATTGTTTTTACATAACCTATTATTTAAATTGTTATTTATTAGATAGTTAACGTTGCTCATTGACTTAACCTCTTAAGAATATTCTCTAACCATACTTATTTTTAAGAAAAATATCAAGCTATGTTCGCTAAAAGTTCTCTTTTTAAAGAAAGCAGCTTTTGTCAGCCGTAAAACCTTTATGCTGATCAAAAATCCGCTAGAATACTGCGCTAATAAAAACAGGAATCGGACCTCAAATCATGCCAACTGAAAAAAAGAGTTTTATCAAAGCCTATATTTTACCCATAACGATTGGCGCTATTAGTCTTGTTATTGGTGTTTGGTTAAGCCAGCAAATTTTAATGAACACAAATGATACCCGCATCCCTAAAAATCTCGATGCAACCGTTTTGCCAAATGCCCGTCCACTCATCGGCTTTAATTTATACGATCATAATGAAGAAGCATTCTCACCCGCACAACTCAAAGGCCAATGGAGTTTTTTATTTTTTGGCTTTACAAACTGTCCTGATGTTTGCCCAACAACATTAAAAGCCATGCAGGCTATCTGGAAAACCTTACCCACAAAACAAGGTGAACCCGGACACCCTAAACTGTTTTTTATTTCGGTTGATCCCGATCGCGATAAAACAAAAATGTTAAAACAATATGTGCAATACTTTAATCCTGAGTTTATCGGTGTTACCGGTAAACTCGATGAACTTGATAAATTAACACGGCAAATTGGCATTCTTTATGGCTACGATGAAAAAGAAGGCAGTCATGATCAGGAGTACATTGTTAACCACAGTGCACAAGTGATCCTTGTTGATCCTAAGGGGCGTATGCGGGCTGTTATATCTCCGCCTCATATTGCTAAAGTCATGGCCGCAAATTTCCAAACAATCCGAACATTTTATGGGGACGAGTAATGTTTTTATTCAGAAAATTAAGCACTTCACTTTTTTTTAGTTTATTTTTGTTCACAGTAGCCAATGCTGCCAGTTCAATTAACATTGAGAATGCATGGAGTCCGGAAGCCCCCCCTGTGGCAAAAGTCATGGCGGGTTACATGAAAATTAATAACCTGAGTCAAAAAGATATAAAACTAATATCAGCAAAAAGCCCATTATTTAAGCGCGTTGAAATTCATCTTACTGAAATGAATAACGGTATGATGAGAATGATCAAGCAGGATAATTTAAATATAAAAGCAAAAAGCTTCATTGAGTTAACCCCGGGTGGATTACACATGATGTTAATTGGAAAATTAAAAGCCACAAAAGCAGGCTCAACGATTCCGGTAACATTACAATTTAATAATGGTGAGCAGTTAAAAATTAAACTCGATGTAAAAGTGAATGAAGAACCACAACAAATGAATCACCACCATCATCATTAAAAATTATAATTTTTTACTATTTTTACAACGGGGAATATTCTTTTGAAATTAAGCGCGCGCCTTTTTATTGCTCTGCAACATATAATACCACAACATTTTTTATCTAAAATGATGTGGAAATTAACGCGTTGTGAATACAAATGGCTGTTAAAATTAATACTGCCATTTTTCATTCGCCAGTTTAAAGTTAATATGCAGGAAGCTAAAAATTCCGACTGGAAAAGCTACTCAAGCTTTAATAATTTTTTTACCCGTGAACTTAAAGAAGATGCGCGTGAAGTTTGTTCTGATAAAAAATTAATTGCTTCCCCGGTTGATGGCGCTATTAGTCAACTCGGCGAAATCAATACTGATCTTATTTTTCAGGCTAAAGGTCATGCCTATTCATTAACGCAACTACTGGGTAACAGAGAAGATTTGGGTAAAGCGTTTAAAAACGGTGAATTCAATACAATTTACCTTTCTCCAAAAGATTATCATCGTATACATATGCCGATTGATGGCACGCTGACAGAAATGATTCATGTTCCCGGAGAGTTGTTTAGCGTTAACCCAACCACGGTAGAGAATGTTCCCGCATTGTTTGCCCGCAACGAACGCGTTATTTGTTTATTTGATACTGATACCGGCCCAATGGCCATGATATTAGTCGGCGCTATTTTTGTTGGCAGTATAGAGACCGTCTGGCACGGTGAAGTCACCCCACCAACCGTAAAAGAGGTTCGTAACTGGCTATATGGGGGTGAAGAAAAGTCATTTGCCAAAGGCGAGGAAATGGGACGCTTTAATATGGGCTCAACCGTTATTTTACTTTATGCTGAAAATAAAATGAACTGGGCTAAAGAACTCAAAGCCGGACAAGCTGTTCGCTTAGGCGAAGCGATCGGCTCAATAAAATAAATACAACGATCAAATTTTTGTGGCTCCAACAGCGGGCTACAAAATCACTAAGCGCTATCAAATGGAAAAGCTAATACATTATTAATATCTTCTGTTGCTGTTAATACCATTAGTAAACGTTCCAGACCCAGTGCAACACCGGCACATTCCGGCAGACCTTCTTTCATCGCCTCAATCAAATACTTGTCAAGCGGAATTGACTGCTGCTTATTTTTTTTGCGTTGTTGCTGGTCTTTATGAAAGCGTTGTTCTTGTTCTGTGGCATCACTAAGCTCGTGAAAACCATTTGCAAGCTCCATACCATTGATATAAAGCTCAAAACGCTCTGCGACATCATGCAACTCAGCTTTTCTTATTTTTGCTAATGCCGCCTGGCTTGCAGGATAGTCATAAATAAACACAGGACAACTTAAGGGTAAGTTTTTTTCCACCACTTCACTCATTAATAAATCAAGCCATGTATCATGCGGAACATCATCCATCCCAACCACATCAAGACCCGCATTCTGCGTTGCGGTTTTTAGTTCAGACACAGTAGTATTAAAAGGATCGATATCTGCAAATTTTATCATTGCATCCTGGTAAGTATAATGTTGGCTTGGCAGTAACTTTATATCGTCCGCTGCAACGAAACGAATAAGCTCGTCCACTTCTTGCATTAATGCATAATGATCAAAACCAATGTGATACCATTCTAATAAAGTAAATTCAGCGTTATGCCGTTTACTTTGCTCTTCTTGCCTGAAAGCTGGCGTGATCTGATATATAGAACCATATCCTGCTGCTAACAATCGCTTCATAGCAAACTCAGGAGAGGTATTTAAATAAGACTTATTATTTTTTTGTTGCACCACAAAACTTTCGATTGTCGACTCAGTATTGCCTGCCTGAGAAAGCAGAGGAGTTTGCACTTCAAGAATATTCTTTTCAGCAAAAAAAGCCCGCAGCTTAGACAGCAAACGGGCTTTAGTTTTTAACATCTCTAAACTGGCTGTGGGTCGCCAATCACTCATAATATTCTCAAATTACAGCTTATATTATTTTTAGTTTACTTATCCAGGTATGAATATTTTTTCGCGAAAGATTTTTTGTCTCAGCAAGGCAAAATTAATTGAGAAACCGGAGTTGGCAATAGGCCAATGAGGATTTTGAAATTAATTTTAACGCCGCTAGAGCGAAAAATATGAAGCCTGGATTTATTTTTTGACACGGCCTACATACTCTCCTGTCCGTGTATCCACCTTGATAGTTTCACCTTCATCTAAAAATAAGGGAACCCGCACAACCGCACCAGTACTTAAAGTTGCAGGTTTACCGCCACCGCCACTGGTATCACCACGTAAGCCGGGGTCGGTTTCTGTTACTTCGAGCTCAACAAAATTTGGCGGCGTAACCGCAATCGGAACATCATTCCATAAAGTCACTTCACAAACATCCTGTTCTTTCAGCCATTTAATGCTATCGCCTACTGCTGTTTCATCAGCCCCTACTTGCTCAAATGTTTTTTCATCCATGAAGTACCATGCTTCACCATCGTTATATAAATACTGTAAACTTGTCTCCATAACATCGGCCGCTTCAACAGACTCGCCCGATTTAAAGGTTTTTTCGACGACACGGCCTGTTTTCAGGTTGCGTAATTTTACCCGGTTAAATGCCTGTCCTTTACCCGGTTTGACAAGTTCATTTTCTGTAATGCTGCATGGATAGCCATCCATCATTATTTTCAGGCCATTTTTGAATTCGCTTGTGTTGTAGGTTGCCATACTTGTTAAACTCTCCGGGAATTAAATTTACTGCTAATGCATAATAGATCCCTATGATACCGCGAACCACACCTTGTTGTCAGTCTGCTGAGACTCAAATACCCCCTACCCTCCATTGGCAAGCGGCTCTGGCTCGTGCTTTTCGCGATCCAGCTGAATTACTGGATTATTTAGAGTTGCCACAATCATTACTGGATGGCGCAATCGCTGCTGGCCACTTGTTTAGCCTGCGCGCGCCACGTGCTTATTGCCAGCGTATAGAAAAGGGCAACCCGGATGATCCCCTGCTACGTCAAATCTTACCTTTAGATGCTGAGCTCATTACAGATAAACAGTTTGGACTCGATCCGGTGGGGGATTTAGCAGCCCAGGAGGCCCCTGGTTTATTACACAAATATCACGGTCGAGTGCTTATTCTCACAACGGAAGTGTGTGCTGTACACTGCCGTTATTGCTTTCGGCGCCATTTTCCGTATCAGCAAAACCGCCCGCAACAGAACTGGCAGCAAACAGTTGACTACATTCAACAACATTCAGATATACATGAGGTGATTCTCAGCGGTGGTGACCCGCTGAGCTTGACTGAGTCCAAACTTAAAAAACTGACCGATCAATTGTTACACATCCCGCATATTAAAACCTTACGGCTACATACCCGCCAACCCATCGTCTTACCCGAGCGCATTAATCATGAACTATTAAAGTGGTTAGATACGCTGCCGTGGAAAATCGTCATGGTGGTGCATTGTAACCATGCCAATGAAATTGATACTTCTGTTGCGGCTGCATTACTGCAATTAAAGCAGCACAATATCACCTTGCTCAACCAGGCCGTGTTGCTTGCGGGCGTTAATGATGACAGCAAAACACTGATTCAATTAAGTGAAACACTGTTTCAACATCATGTACTGCCCTACTACTTACATAAGCTGGATAAAGTTCAGGGCGCAACACATTTCAATATCAGCGATAAAAAAGCGTATGATTTAATACAACAAATACGTAAATACCTTCCGGGATATCTTGTACCTAAATTTGTTGAAGAAATCGCGGGAGAACAATCAAAAACACTTATTCTTTAACGCATTAATAAAATATATACTTTGCTAAAACTGTGAAACAGTTCACAAAAATAATGAAAAATATCAGCGTAAAGGCTGCCCTCCTTTTAATTGTGGGATAATGAGGGCTCGCTCATAGACAGAGTGATAACAAACGCATGGAGCGGGACAGTGAGTAACAAAATCGGGCTTAGTTTACCGAAACAAGAAGCAGCCAACAAAAGTTCTTTTGATATTAGCGCACGCCATTTGGAAAAGTGGATAAATGATCTCCCCGGCGCAAATATCGGTGAAACATCTAAACAATTGTACACTCTCTTAAAACAAACAAATCAGGTTACTTACCCTTACCAAAAACGTATTGCATTTCTTGAATTATTACGTGCTCCCATTGCACATGTAACCCATTCAATGAAAAAACATTTTATTAGTATTAACCTTCCCTTACCCGATAAAAATCAAAAAATTGCCAATATTACCAAAAAGTTATATTTCTATATGGCAACAGGTTATAAAATTGCACTTGAAGATGCTTTAAGTAAAAAGTCTTTTTTTGATAAGCCGCCTTTCGCTTTGTTAATACAGCGTAGCATGAGCTATATGGGAAAAATATTCTTACCTCGTACCAGTCTTACTCACAATTTTCTAACCAGCACTGGAGTGAGCTACACAAACTGTTTTCGTTTTCTGAAAAAAAGCGCATTCTTCATACAAGAGTTATTGATAAGCAACGTATTTACCGCGAAGAAACATCGATAATAGATGAATACAGCAGAATTTTATTATTGAGCCTTGCCTCGCCATCACACTTACGTCATGGTGAAGCAGGAAAAACCTATGATTCCTTAGAGAAATGGTTAACAGACCCGGTTATTCGGGCTTTAACCGCTGAGGATAAAAAACAGGATCATTTTGTCGACAATCTGACTTGTGCTTCATCACCCACATCGTTATCTTTTTCACTTGCCAATGGAATGACTGATGAAAATGCTTTAAGAATTATTGAAAGCAGAGAGATTTGCCAAAAAGTCGAACAAGAACTGCAACTCGCTATCGATAGTAATGCCGGTAACAATAATGCCATCAATATTAAAAATAAAAATTTACCTTCCGACTTACTTAAGCGCTTATTGGCAAGCTGGAACGTCTCTACTAAACGGCATTCTCCACGCGAAAGTAAAAATGAAAAAGTTAAAATAACAATAGGACTCAGTGCTGCGCACCAGCTTCTTTTGCAAAAAAGCCAGACAAGCGATAATGAAAAACACGCTAATAAATATAATTCTAATTCACATTTCTCAGCAACAGACATAAAGGAAAAAGTAGAGTCCCCCTTTCACACTGAGGTGGAAGATGTTTGGGATTTAGTTTACAAACCCACAGCAATCACAGCTTCTCCCGAAATTGAAAGTGAACAAAAAGCCCCTGATTTAAAAAAATATCAAACCGACAACTGGATCATTATGAATGAAAGCGCCAGGGGTTTTAGCCTGAATAATCGTGATGAGTTACATAATAAAGTTCAGGTCGGCGAACTCGTAAGCATATGCCGTCAAACAGATGGAAAGGTGATAATCTGGATCATTGCTGTTATTAAATGGCTAAAATTTAATGCTGATGAAAGCCTGCAAATGGGGGTAGAAGTCCTCAACCCTAGCTGTGCAGCCGTTGGTATACGAGCAGAAACATCCTCGTTACAACGTGCGCTCATGCTTCCTGCCTTATCTAAACAACAGCAACCTGCTTCCTTAATCACCAGTCCGGGGGTCTGGAAAAAAGGTGATAAAATAGCCATTAATATGCAGGGGACAGAAATTCCAGCCAGATTAACTAACCCCATACAAAATACCAGCCTATTTGCCCAATTTCAGTTTGAATTTCTCCCCGACTCTCCCCTCGAAGAAGATAATCCTTCCACACAAAATGAACTTAATATGAGTAATACCTGGTCATTTATGTAAGTCAGTATATTTAAAAAAATATTTAAGACTATTATTTGCATGCCGATATGTTTTGTAAGCATAATTAGCATCTTTACTGGCCTTTAAAAAACAGGAAAATAAGTGAGCAACGAGAAGCTGTTACGTGTTTTAAGCATATTTGACTCATCGGAAGAAGCTGAAGTCTTAATCAACGTATTACGAAATGCAGGATATATCGTCCGCGATATCCGTGTTGAAGATGCTGAGGATATGGAAACAGCTATTGAGGAAAACCCGCTCGACCTTATTTTTGCCAAACAAACCTTACCTATGTTTGACGCACAACAAGCCGTTAAAATCATTGCGACCTCTGGTCGAGACATCCCTCTCATTGTCATCACCCCACCGAATGAAACAATGAGCGCAATTGACACTCTAAATATGGGCGCACGTGATGCGGTCGCCAGTGACCAGGATGCTCATTTAAAATTTGTTGCGCAACGGGAGTTTGATGCAGTTTTAAATCGTCGCGCTTTGAGACAAAACGAAAAATTATTATATGAAACAGAGAAACGTGCCCGAAAACTCATCAATAACTCACGTGATGCTATTGCCTATGTCCATGACGGGGCACATATTTATGCAAACAACTCATACCTAAAAATGTTTGGTTACACGGATTTAGAAGATATTGAAGGTATGCCCATTCTTGATATGATAAGTAGCGATCAACATTCGAAATTAAAAGAATTCTTGCGTGGTTATGCTAAAGGTCAAATCACAGATAATTCGCTTGATGTCGTCGGCCAGCATACCAATGGAAAAACATTCAATATTACAATGGAATTTTCTAACGCCAGTATGGAGGGAGAGTCCTGTAGTCAAATAATTATCCGCGATCAGGCAAAAAGCAAAGAACTCGAAAAACAGCTTAATGTTTTAAGCAAGCAAGATCTGTTAACAGGCTTATACAACCATACTTATTTCATAGAACAAGCTGATAAAATGATTTCCAGGGCAATCAATGGACAAGCCAAAGGTTGCTTATTGTATATCATGCTTGATAACTATGATGAGATAAAAGACAACGTAGGAATTTCTGGTCGGGATCTTTTATTATCAGATATAGCAAGTTCACTGAAAGAAAAAGTCTCTCACCTGGGTTTATTATCCCGTTTTGAAGGCCCCGTTTTCACTTTATTATTAAACAAAGCAAATCAGGCGCAAACAGAAAAAGTGGCAAAGGGTATTTGTAAACTTGTGCAAAATCATATTTCTGAAGTGAATAAAAGATCTATCTCTACTACCGTAAGTATTGGTATTACCTCTATTAATGAAACAAGCAGTAATTTAAACGACTGTCTTGCTCTTGCGGAAAAAGGCGCTAAAGCCTCCGAAAAAGCAGGAGGCAATCAATATAATATGTTTAATCCTGCGGTAGAAGAACTTGCCGAAAAAGAGCAAATGAATGCCTGGGTAACAAAAATAAAATTTGCCCTTAAAAAAGATAATTTTTACTTACTTTATCAACCAACCGTGAGCTTGCGGGGTGAAAGCGGCGAGCATTATGAAGTCGCTGTCAGAATGAAAGATGAAAATGGTGATGAAATTTTACCTGATGATTTCTTACCTGCCGCGGAAGATAACAACCTTATTAACTATATTGACCGCTGGGTCATTGCGCACGTATTTATTTTACTTGCGGATAGAATGAAGAAAGGCATATCCACCCGCTTCTTTATTAAACTCTCTTCCGGCTCGCTAACTGATCTTGAGTTTCTACCGTGGGTAACTGAGCGTATCAAGTCATTACGTCTTGACGCAGATAGCCTGGTATTCACGTTAAATGAAGCAACTGCACTTAATTACCTCAAACAGGCAAAAGCGACATTTCAAGGGTTACGCTCAATTAATTGTCGTATCTCATTAGAAAACTTTGGCACTGAACAAAATACTTTCCAATCATTTAAACATTTCGATGTTAATTACATTAAGATTGATTCATCACTTGCAGTAAACCTGAAAGACAGTATCGAAAATCAGGAAAAATTAAAAGAAATAGCAGAGAAAGCAAGTGAACAGGGTATTCAGGCTATCGCCGCCTTTGTTGAAGATGCTAATAGCATGGCTTTATTATGGCAAAGCAGTATTTCTTTCATTCAAGGTTATTTTCTACAGCAACCGGCAACAGAGCTTACCTACGACTTTGATGAGTGATAATGAATTCTGCAAAACTAGTCTAAAACATGGGAAACTAAACCATCAGCTAACTTAGGTTCAAACCAGGTCGACTTAGGCGGCATCACTTCATTGGCATCAGCCACATCCATTAATTGAGAAAGACTTGTTGGAAAAATAGCAAAAGCAACTTGCATTTCTCCTGAATCCACACGCTTTTCTAACTCCTCTAAACCGCGAATACCGCCAACAAAGTCAATACGTTTGTCCCGGCGAGGATCTTTGATTCCTAATATAGGAGCAATTAAGTTATTTTGTAACAAACTAATATCTAAAGCGGCTACAGGATCATTTTCAGGAATTAAAGCAATATTCACCTGTAATTTATACCATTGCCCATTCAGGTACATGGAAAACTCGGTACGTTTCTCAGGTTTATATAAACCCGCAACCGCTTCTATTGAGAATTTTTCTTTTATTTTTTCAATGAGTTCATCGCTTGTGAAGCCGTTAAGATCTTTAATAACCCGGTTGTAATCTAATATTTTCATTTGATTATCAGGAAAAATAACCGATAAAAAATAATTATGTGATGCATCGCCCTCTCTTTCTTCTGTTTTATTTCGTGCTGCAGCAATACGTGATGCCGATGCGGAACGGTGATGACCATCAGCGATATACAAACATTCCATAGCATCAAAAGTTGAAGTTAAAGTATCAATATCATCATCTTCTGTTACCACCCATAGTGTATGCCTTACACCATCGTCTGCCGTTAAATCATAGGTTGGTGCCGTATTAGATATTTTCGTCGTAATCGCTTCCACAATACCGTTATTGCGATAGGTTAAAAATACAGGACCTGTCTGGGCATTAAGTGCATCAATTTGACGCACCCTGTCATCTTCTTTGTCAGGGCGTGTAAACTCATGTTTACGAATTCGATTGCTGTTATAGTCGGCGACAGAAGCAGAAACGACTAAACCTGTTTGTTCATGCTCTCCCATAATTAAGCGATACACGTAATAACATGCTTTATCATCGCGAATCAAAACATGATCATCAATGAGTTTTTGTAAATTTTCAGCGCCCTTGGCGTACACTTCGGCCGAATATGGATCGGTATCTTCGGCTAAATCAATTTCTGGTTTTGATATGTGTAAAAAACTAAGCGGGTGTCCCTGCACACGTTGACGTGCCTCTTTTGTATTAAGTACATCATAAGGAGGAGCAATAACATCGATAGCATGCTCCGCAACGGGGCGTAAACCACGAAAAGGGTTAATTAACGGCATTTTTTATCCTTTATTATAGTTATTGATAAGTCACTGCTTTTCAAGAATATATATTCTTCTGTTTAAAGTAGGATGGCTACTAAAAATATTTTTAACACTACTTATTCCACTCACCACCCCTTCTAAGGCAATACTACTTATTCCTAAAGCGCTGACCTGTTTGGAATTAACTAAGTAAGAACTTTTTATCGACAAATGACGCAAAGCGGAAACCATACTCTCTGCACTATTTAAAAAAGCACTGGTCCTGTCCGCTAAAAATTCTCTTTGCCGGCTAAAATGCATCACAACAAAATGTGGCAGAATTCCCATTAACAACATACAAAACCAATAAATAATGCTATAGAAAAATCCACCCTGACTACTACCACGAAAAATTAAATGATCAAAAACAACACCGAATAAACGTGCTGGTAACTCTGTGATACTCACTACCAGCCCCTGACTGAGTGCAAGTGTAACCATGTCACCATTTTCAATATGCGCCAGTTCATGTCCAATTACAGCATCAATTTCATGCTCATCCAGATTCTCAAGCAAACCACTGCTAACGGCAAAAATTGCCCTTGATGCCCCCCACCCGGTGGCAAACGCATTTAAACTGGACGCATAAAAAACACCAATTTGAGGTACTGCAATACCAAGCTGTCGCGATTGTCTTTCAACGGATGTGAATAACCATTTTTCTAAATACGTTGAAGGCCGTTTTATTAAGGTAAGCCCCAGCATAAAACGGGCAATCACTGCAGAAAAAATAAATGCAACAACAGCAGCTAAAATGGCGACTGAAAGTATAAGATAAATAAAGCTATCTGCTTCGATTGAAAGCAGTTTTAAGAAATATTCCATATCCAATAAAAATAACGACAAACCCAGATTCAATAACAATGCCAACAAAGTCACGAAAAGTAGATAAAATGTTGTTTTTTTATTTTTCATATAGCGGTATTGAACCAATTTATCACCAGATATCATATACTGGGCTGATATATACTTAAAAAATACCATATTTTTTTAAATTATCATAATAATCCAAACCCTGTTAACACTTTATTAAATTGGGACTCAAAAATGACTAAGCTGGGAAATACATTACTATTTTTCCTATTGCCCATAACAAGATTAAAAAACAAGCTCTATCGTTATTTAATCCCCAAGCATTTTCCTATCGCGCACAAACTCGCCATAATCATGACTCTCCTGATTAGCAGCAGCATGGTTTTGCTGGGACTTGTTATTGTTAACAATCAGACACATCTTTTAGAAAAACAAATGGATCGTTTTGCAAATACGGTGATAAAACAACTTGCAGACAATTCAAAAGAACTCATTATGTCAGATGATGTTCTTAGTCTCATGGTCATCATTAATAACTTAAACTCACAAGACAACATCTTAGGCGCTACTATTTATTCAAATGAAGGTAAAATAATATCTTCATCCGGCATAAACCCTAAAAGCAGTATTCAGGAGTTACAACTTCAGGTTAAAAATGCTGCTGACAAAGAAAAATACAGCCCGCTACAGTGGCAGACTTACACATCCACAGGGAAGGCTATTCAGGCAACTTCATATATTTCTCCGATAATATTCCAGAATATTGTTGCTGGTCATGCTCTTATAACTTTTAGCACCTCTGAAATTAAAAATACGATTTCAGAAATGATTAGAGCCATTATTACAGCAACCATTATTATGATCATATTAGGGATTTTTGTTTCCTTACATATGGGACGACGAATAACAAAACCACTCGATTCACTGATGAATGCAAGCCATGAAATATCAGGAGGAAATTATCATCACCATATTGTAGAACGCCGCAATGATGAACTTGGACAACTTACCGATGCACTGAATTCTATGGCAACTGGCCTGTTAGAAAAAGAAAAAGTTGAAAGCGTCTTTTCACAATATATCTCCAAAAGTGTTGCCAAAAAAGTAATGGGAAACCTTGAGCAGGTTAAATTAGGCGGAAACTATGTTAATGCAAGCGTAATTTTTGCTGATATTGTTGGCTTCACTAAACTATCTGAAAACAACCCGCCGGAAAAAATGGCAGCAATGTTAAATGATTATTTTTCATATATCTCACTTGCTTGCAAAATGTATCAGGGAACTATTGATAAATATATAGGTGATTGCGCCATGATCATCTTTGGTGTTCCAGAACAGGATAGCTCACATAAATTACATGCAGTCTATTGTGCTGTTATGATCCAAAAGCTGATTCAACGTATTAACATTATCCGTGACAAGAGCAATCAAATGACAGTGACATTCCGTATAGGCATTAATAGCGGTACTATGCTTGCAGGAAATCTGGGTTCAACAGAAAGAATGCAATATACCGTTATTGGTGAGTCTGTCAACCTGGCCGCCAGATTACAAAGTATAGTCGAAGAAAACAAAATAATTGTCAGCAGTGAGTTTTATAATGATCCGGATATAAAGTGGCGTTTAGTCGCTGAACGTTATAAATCAATTCAATTAAGAGGCATAAAAGAAAAAGTATCTACCTATTTAATTACTGATGTTATTCCACTTTATCGTGATAACATTGATGAGCAAATTAATGAAATATTACGAATAAGACCTGCCGCATAATGAAAAATATCCTGCTTACAATACCTCTTTTTTTACTTATTAACGGCTGTTCTTTACTTTATTCATATGACGAAAACCTGACTCAACGCATAGACCAGTGGATTGAGGAAGGAAAATTTAAAACAGCATTAAATACTATAAGTTATGTGGATCCTGATCATAAACACTACAAAACCGTGCAACAGCAAAAGAAAAAAATAACACTTTATCTTATCAATTATGAGAGTGATGCTATCATCAAATCTAATCAACTGGTCAAGCAAGGGAACTGGCTGACAGCATTAGACTATATCGATCAGGTTTCTGAAAATATACCTGACAACCGAAAAATAATTTCACATAAAAAAAACTTACTAAAGCAACGCGACCAGATTATAAAAAAATACGAAACCAGGATATTAAATCATCAGGCAAATAATCTGGTTGCAAAAATAGGCTTGTATGACGAGATTAATAAAACTGTTACAACCGATGAAAAAAACCAGTTAGAAATTAAAGAGTTTTATATTTTAAAAAATAAAGTAATCAAACGACTCACCCTGCAAAGCGAATATTATTACCGTAAAAATGACTTTGATAAAGCAGAAAACTCTGTTGCACTGGGGTTAAAGCTAAGACCCGAAAAAGAATATTTTTCAAGACTAAACAAAATAAAAAAGCATATCCAAAGCAAAAATAACATTAAAAATACTTTGCGCATAAATCATGCTAAAGCATTGCTTAAGAAACTGTCACAGGGCTATAGCCGTTCTATACTGAAAGAAACGAAAGAAACAATAAACCAGTTAAAAGAAAATACAAAAAAGACCAAAACAGAACTAAATCTAATAGCAAAACTTGAAAAACACCTGAAAATTGGTGTTAAACGATATTTTAAGGCTGCAAGAAAATTATATAGCGAAGAAAAAATACAGGAAGCATTGAGTATATGGCTAAGCTTAAAAGATTTAGAGCCTGACTACCCTAAACTTGATACCTATATAAAGCGTGCAGAAAGAATTGTCAAAAACTTAAATAAAATCACTAACAAATAATCCTGTTAGTGATTATACACTAAAAATTACTCTTCTTTTCTTAAAATATCTACATCACGCAACTTAGGCGGAAGTTTTTTACCACGCTGACCACGCTCACCTTCGTACGGCTCCATATCAGCAGTTTTCAGTACCTTTGTACCGCCTTTAGCCCGGATATACAAGTGATCATTTTCATTGATAACCGTCGCTGCTGTTGCGAACTCTTCCCCGGTCTTCAGTTTAGCCGATGAAATATTAATAATCTTAATACCTTTACCTTTTGGCATTTGCGGTAATTCAGATATGTGATGGAAGAGTAAGTGGCCATCACTTGACGTTATCGCAACCCAGTCTGTTTCCATATCAGAGACAGAGGCTGGTGGCAGCATTTTTGCGCCGAGAGGTACCTTAACAATACCTTTACCTTTTTTGTTCTTGGTAATGAAGTCTTCCATCTTACCCACAAAACCATAACCATGTGTTGTCGCGAGTAAAAAGAGTTGTTCATTATTACCCGTCATCACACCACAAAAAGTTGCGCCAGGAGGCGCATTTAAGCGACCGCCTAATGGCTCACCTAAGCCCCGTGCAGAGGGTAAAGTATGTATCGGCAGGGAATAGGTCCGGCCTGTTGAGTCAATAGCGATAACAAGCTCATTGGTCTTAGCTCTTGAGTAACTTAACAGTCGATCCCCTGCTTTAAATGGCATAGTTTCCGGATCGACCTCATGGCCTTTCGCCGCTCTTATCCAGCCATTTTCTGACAAGACAACAGTCACAGGATCTGATGCAATTAAATCAGTTTCTGCCATCGCCTGTGCAGCTTCACGCTCTTTAATTGGTGAACGACGTACGTCACCATGCTCAACGGCTATTTCTTCTAGCTCTGTACGAATTAAGGTTTTCATCTTCGTTTTTGAAGCGAGAATCGACTCAAGCTCATCACGTTCTGCTGCGAGCTCTTTTTTCTCTTTCTTCATTGTCATTTCTTCCAGCTTGGCTAAATGACGTAATTTTAATTCTAAAATGGCTTCAGCTTGAATTTCAGAAATTTTGAAACGCTTCATTAATACTGGTTTAGGCTTATCATTCTCACGAATAATCTGAATCACTTCATCAATATTTAAATACGCTGTAATTAAACCGTCTAAAATATGAAGACGAGCCAGAATTTTTTCTAAACGGAAATTGATGCGCTTGGTGACGATATCCGTTCTGAAAGTTAACCATTCAGACAATATCGTCTGTAAATTTTTAACCCCCGGACGTTCATTTAAACCTATCATATTCATATTGACACGGTAGGTTTTTTCTAAATCCGTTGTCGCAAACAAATGCGTCATTAATTCATCAATATCAGTGTCTTTTGACTTCGGTACAATGACTAAACGTGTTGGGTTTTCATGATCAGATTCATCCCGTAAATCAACGACGAGAGGAAGTTTCTTGGCATTCATCTGCGCCGCAATTTGTTCCAAAATTTTTGCGGGTGAGGTTTGATGCGGCAAGGCAGTCACTATAATATCGCGACCTTCTTTTTCATATTTGGCACGCATACGGATAGTACCCTTACCCGTTTTATAAATAGCTTTAATATCCGCACGTGGTGAAACAATTTCAGCATCGGTCGGATAATCCGGCCCCTTCACAAACTTCATCAGCTCTGCAAGCGTTGCCTTAGGGTTCTTTAACAGGTGTATACACGCATGCAGTACTTCACGCATATTATGCGGTGGAATATCCGTGGTCATGCCAACCGCGATACCCATAGTGCCATTTAATAAAATATGCGGCACGCGAGCAGGTAAAATTTCAGGTTCTTTTAATGAACCATCAAAGTTCGGCAGCCAATTAACGGTACCTAAACCAATTTCGGAAAGCAATAAATCTGCACTGGTTGATAAACGTGATTCGGTGTACCGCATTGCAGCAAATGATTTAGGATCATCCGGTGAGCCCCAGTTACCCTGACCTTGCAATAATGGATAACGGTAAGAGAATGGCTGCGCCATTAATACCATGGCTTCATAACACGCCGAGTCACCATGTGGATGGTATTTACCTAATACATCACCCACCGTACGCGCAGATTTTTTGAATTTTGTGCCCGCTTTTAACCCCAGCTCTGACATCGCATAAATAATACGACGTTGCACCGGCTTTAGACCATCTCCGATATGCGGTAAAGCACGATCTAAAATAACGTACATCGAATAATCGAGGTAGGCTTTTTCAGTGAACTCTTTTAATTCAATGTTCTCTATGCCATCAAAGCTTGCAGAGGTATTGTCAGACATAATGTATTTCCAAATTTAATTTAAACATGTTGGCCACCAAGGACACAAAGAGCACCAAGAAAAGGGGCGTCATTGCGAGGTATGCAAAGCGAACCGTGGCAATCTCGTGGTTAAACACTTTTTTCTTGAGATTGCCGCAGTCATTTCATTCCTTCGCAATGACTGCTTTTTTCTTAGTGCCTTTGTGTTCTTCGTGGCTAATTTTTTTTGACCTGGATATATTTAGATATCCGCCAGGTCGCCTTTTGTTTCCAGCCATGTACGTCGATCAGCGGCACGCTTCTTAGAGAGCAACATATCCACCATTTCTTTGGTTTGTTTTTCTTTACCTAAGGTTAAACGTGCTAAACGGCGCGTATCCGGATCCATTGTTGATTCACGCAATTGCATGGGATTCATTTCACCCAACCCTTTAAAACGCATAACATTGATCTTGCCTTTAATTTTTTCGGCTTCAATACGATCCAAAATACCTTTTTGTTCCGCTTCATCGGTAGCATAAAAAACCTGTTTACCAACATCAATACGGAATAAGGGGGGTAAAGCAGCATAAACATAGCCGGCTTCAACCAGTGGCTTATAATGCTTTAAGAACATGGCAATGAGTAGCGTTGCGATGTGCAAACCATCTGAATCGGCATCAGCCAGAATAATAATTTTCTTATAGCGCAACTTCTTTAAATTATCCGACCCCGGATCAACTCCAATCGCAATCGAAATATTATGCACTTCTTGTGAACTCAGAACTTCGGCAGACTCTACTTCCCATGTATTCAGAATTTTACCACGCAGAGGCATAATCGCCTGAAAAACTCGATCGCGTGCCTGCTTAGCAGAGCCACCCGCCGAGTCCCCTTCCACTAAAAACAGCTCACCGATATCAGGATCTTGTGAAGAACAATCGGATAACTTGCCCGGTAAAGCAGGACCTGATGTCACTTTCTTACGAATAACTTTACGACCTGCACGCATTCTGTTTTGTGCATTATTAATCGCCAATTCAGCAATTTGCTCAGCCACTTCAACATTTTGACTTAACCAAAGTGTGAAAGCATCTTTAACAATACCTGAAACAAACGCACTACACTCGCGCGATGATAAACGTTCTTTGGTTTGCCCGGAGAATTGCGGGTCGAGTAATTTAACTGAAAGGATATAACTGACTTTATCCCAGACATCTTCAGGTGATAACTTCACGCCACGCGGAATTAAGTTACGAAACTCACAAAACTCACGCATGGCCTCGGTTAAGCCGGTACGTAAACCATTAACGTGTGTACCACCCTGCGCTGTTGGAATTAAGTTAACGTAGCTTTCAGTGACTGATTTTGGATCTTCGGGTACCCAAACAACCGCCCAGTCAACAGACTCTGAATTACCCGTCATTTCACCAATAAAAGGCGGGTTCGGAATCGACTCGGTTTTCTTACCCAGCTCATCTATCAGGTAAGCTTGCAGACCTTCTTCAAAGTACCAGCTTTCAGAGTTCTTTTTCGTTTTTTCATCGATAAAACTGACATGTAAGCCGGTACATAAAACGGCTTTAGCACGTAGCACATGTTTTAAATCATTAACCGAGAACTTTTCTGAATCAAAAAACTTTTTATCTGGCCAAAAGCGAATGCGTGTGCCGACTTCACCCTTTTTGACTTTACCCAGAACTTTAAGTTTAGTTTTACGGTTACCATCGGCAAAGGACATATAATGCTCTTTACCGTCACGCTTAATCCACACCTCAACTTTGGTCGACAAAGCGTTTACAACCGAAATACCGACACCGTGTAAGCCACCCGAGAATTCATAGTTTTTATTGGAAAATTTACCACCGGCATGCAGCTTAGTCATAATGACTTCAACACCGGGAAGTTTTTGCTGTGGATGGATATCCACCGGCATACCACGACCATCATCGGTCACTTCGATCGAACCATCTTTATAGAGCGTCACCACAAGCGTTGTCGCAAAACCCGCAATTGCTTCGTCGACACTGTTATCAATGACTTCCTGGGCAAGGTGATTAGGACGCTCTGTCTCGGTATACATGCCGGGACGTTTACGGACAGGCTCAAGGCCGGTTAATACTTCAATAGCATCAGAATTATAAGAACTGGACATATTTTAATCAGTTTTTTCGTTAATTATGGGTGGTGGAATCAAATTACGGCAGATTGTACCCGAAAGTAATCGGGCTTCGTCAAGTACTAAATAAACTTAGTGACAATAAAAAGAGGCCGCTATCGGCAGTAAAACCAATAGCAGCCTCACTCTATGAAGATATTTTAAATTTTGAAGTGACTGACCTGTTCTTCAAGATTTACGGCTAAACTGGCCATTTCCTGGCTTGCAACGGATAATTGATCCGCTCCACTCGCAGAACTATCAGCAACCTGGGTGATATTTACAATATTTTTATCTATTTCTTCCACCACCTCACCTTGCTGGCGTGATGCCTCTGCAATGTGCGCGTTCATTTCATTAATCTGCGCGACAGCTGCAGAAATCTCACCTAAGGAAGCCTCCGCCTGAGAGGCCTGTTCTACAGTTTGTTGTGCTTGCTCCTGACCTGATTGCATCGCATTCACAGCATCGCGCGAGCCTTTTTGTAAGCGTTCAATCATTTCCTGAATCTCGCGAGTGGATTCTTGGGTTCGACTTGCCAAGCTCCGCACTTCATCTGCCACTACAGCAAAACCTCGACCCTGCTCACCGGCACGAGCAGCTTCAATGGCGGCGTTCAGCGCCAATAAATTGGTTTGCTCTGCAATACCACGTATTACTTCCAAAACAGAACCAATACTGTCACTGTCTTTCTCAAGTTGCGCAATAACGGTTGCAGCAGTCTCAACCTCAGAGGCTAGGGTGCGAATTGACGAGACTGTAGAAGCCACAATTTGTTTGCCTTGTTCAGATTGTGTATCTGCCTGACTTGCAGAAGAGGCTGCTGTTTCTGCGCTATTAGCGACTTCGTGCACGGTGCTGCTCATTTCAGTCACTGCTGTGGCGACTAATGCTGTTTCGCTTTGCTGGCGTTGTACACCTGTACGTGTTTCATCAGTAATCATCGACATTTCTTCAGCCGCCGCAGAAAGTTGCGAGGTTGAGGCGGTGACTTCACGCACAACGCCCTGAATCTTAGTAATAAAGCCATTAAAAGAAGTAGCCAACTGGCCGATCTCATCTTTACCCGATACATCTAAACGCGAGGTTAAATCACCTTCACCTTCTGAAATATCTTTCATTGCATTAACGGCAGCATTAAGCGGACAGGTAATAACAAAACTCACCAGCCAGGCCAGGCCAAAACCAAGTGCCAAACCCGCTACGAGCATCGAATAAAGAAATATTTTCGTGCTGTGTACAAAGCTCAATAAACTCTGACTTTCTGTTTCAATTAAATTTCTTTGATCCTCAACCAGTAAACCTAAATTACGCTTAATTTTTGCTAACAATAGCCCTATTTCTGTGCGCACAAGATGGATATCCGTACGCCATTGACTGCCACCATGAATTTCTCTTGTGGTTTCAAAATTCTTAATAAATTGTTCTCTGATGCTTGTAATTTGATCGATGGCATCAGCTTGTTCAAAAGTTAAAATATCGCCATGGTCTTTTTTTATTTTATTTAACTTAAGTCCACTTTGTTCCATGTAAAGATCAAATTCAGCAATCGAAGACTCATTTCTAAACGCCATAAAGGCACGAGCACCATTCATAACATTGGCCCAGGCATAACGTAAATCTTGCAAGTCAACAAGGAGTTCCCGACGAGCTACAGAAACATCTTCTTCCATTTCTGAGCCAATGCCTTGCGACATAAGTTGTAAAATTTGCTGTGATAATGGATTAATTTCACGCCCCGAATAAGCCATACCGGGTTTATTTAGCATCTCATTTCCAGCTAGCTCAATCATTTTATCTTTGTATGAAGCAAAACGAGCAACATCAGATTTAATTAAGCCCAATAGTTCTAGTACCTTTGGGTCCGCTTTGCCGCTTGCCGTTAACTCGGATAATGTCGTTAAAATTTTATTTATCTTTTTGAAGCCAGCTAAATAATCTCGCTTAAAAGAATTTTCGTGGCTAAGCAGGTAATAACCAAGCGCACCCGATGTTTCATTCAACGTACTCGTCAGCTCATTTGACGCTAATACCATGGGTTGAATATTATTTACGACATCACCCACACTATCTTCTGTTTTTGACAGTCCAATAGCAGCGGTGACTGCAATGGCAGCTAATATAAGTTGAATAAAACCAAACCCGCCCTGAATTTTCCAGCGAATAGATAAGTTATTCAGCTTCAACTTTGATAATAAAGCGACTGGGGACACCATAATTCTCTACCTTAATATTGTAAATAAATGCATATTTAAACTAACTGTTTAAATATTTAGCGGCCTAAATAAACAAAACTTTAATTTTAACGCCTTGGCGGAAATAGGCGGGTTTTGATAACACAATGGCGAACGTAGATAACAGCATAACACTTTGTTTCAAAACGAAAAAATATTGTATAAGCAAGATTTTTTAAGGCGGGTTAAAATGGAGACTTCGCTAATTTATCACCACACCTAGGCGAGCAGCCACTTCTTCATAAGCCTCAACAACACCACCTAAACCTTGCCTAAAGCGATCTTTATCCAGCTTTTTACGCGTGTCCTTATCCCACAAACGACAGCCGTCCGGACTAAACTCATCACCGAGCAATATTTCGCCTTTAAAACGGCCAAACTCAAGTTTGTAATCCACTAACAACATACCCGCATCATCAAAAAGTTTTTTTAATACATCGTTTACCTGGAAGGTGAGCTTTTTCATTTGCTCAATATCATCATCACTTGCCCAACCAAAAGAACGAATGTGATATTCATTAATCATGGGATCATGTAACGCATCATTTTTTAAGAAAAATTCAAATGTTGGCGGCGTCAAATCAAGACCTTCTTCAACACCAAGACGTTTACATAAACTCCCTGCGCTAATATTTCTCACCACACATTCAATCGGAAACATGTCCAGTTTTTTCACCAGCGCTTCATCATCAGACAGCAATTTAACGTGGTGTGTTTTAACACCGGCCTGTTCAAGGTGCTCCATAATAAATGCGGTAAATTTATTATTGATCATACCTTTACGATCAAGCTGCTCAATTTTTTCACCATCAAACGCCGAGGTATCATTTCGAAACTGAACAATTAGATGATCTTCATCATCGGTAAAGTAAACCGATTTTGCTTTACCACGACAGAGTTCTGCTTTTTTTTCCATGATGAAATAAACCTTTATTTAACTTTTTAATAATATACACAATTCTAAACAGCTAACGAGAAGCTAGAGAACAAGGCGAAAGCCAACGAAAAAGCGGAGCTTACAATAAGTAAGTGAGCATTTTGAGGCGGTTTTCAACGCCGTAATCTAGCTTCTCGTTAGTTGTGTTTTAATCTACGCCAGTCAAGGCCTTCATCTTGTGAAGCAACATCAATCCAAGAAGCCCCCACATCCAACGCTTCGCTCATTTTATCCCGCGCCAAAGCAACTGTATTATTTTTATCACTAATGTGTGATGCCACTAAATATTGTAGTTTAGATACATCAATACTACTCAATAAATCTTTTGCCTGGCTATTATTTAAATGTCCATAGTTGCCAGCAACTCTATGTTTCAACGATGGCGGATACGGACCATTCGCTAACATATTTTCATCATGGTTAGCTTCTAAAATAAACGCATCACATGCCGAGTATTGTTGTTCGATGTAAGGCGTAATCGAGCCAGTATCGGTCAAAATACCTAAACGCCAGTCTCCATCTGTAAAGATAAATTGGCAAGGTTCTTTTGCATCATGTGGTACCGGAACCGGTTGAATTTGAAAACTGTTCACTTCAAATTTTTGGTGTATGTCGATACAGTTCCAATGCGTTAATCCTGCCAACTTAGCAACTTTCGCTGTGCCCCTGCTGGACCAAACAGGGATATGATATTTTTTTGATAAACTTGCCACACCTTTAACATGATCACCATGCTCATGCGTCACAAGTATCGCTGATATTTCTTTAATATCCCGCCCTATGCGTTGCAAACGTTTCTCAGTTTCACGCATAGAAAAACCACAATCAATAAGTATAGTGGTACCATCCGTTTCGACAACGGTGCAGTTACCGCGGCTACCGCTACCTAAAGATGCAAATTGCACGTTATTAGTTATTAACTCCGGTCTAAAACGGGTTTAATTTAAATGTAATTTTAAATCAGTTAACAATTGAGTGACAAAACGAATATCTGCTTTCGCACCCGTTGTTTCATAAATACTAATAATGGTCGTACCATTGTTTTCATCGTTAACGCTTAATAAATAACGTTTTTTCAATTTAACACTATCACTACTGGAAAAAATATTAGAAAGCCAGCCTTTTTCTTCTTTTACTTTTTCACGAAAATCATCCGTGATACGCAAATAATATAAACCACCTGAACGATTTCGATCTTCAACCAATAAACCAATACGATCTAAAGCAATACCCACCCGGCGCCAGGTGCGCGCAAAACCTTCATTAACCTGTAGCACCTTAGTTGCATCTTTATCGATGATTTTTGTGCGTTCTTTTGCCGCTGCTTTATTAACTAACTTAATTGATTCTTCTTTACTAATATCACTAAATATTAAAAAACGTTGGTACATTTCAGCTTCTAACTCAGGATCAGAAGGTCGTGTTTCCCACCAAATTTTAATTGCAGATAGCTCTTCAAAGGCATGTTCCTTTAAACCTTGATGAGTAATAAATACTCGAGTTACATCTGGTTTGTCTGTTGCCTCTAATCGGGCACGATATTTATCACGTAAGCCTGTTGCATTAATTCGGTTTAATAATTTCGAAAACCAATTAGTCGGAATCGCCACCTTATTTTCTAACCAGTTGGTTTCGATTACACCAAGTGTTTTATCTTCACGCTTAATTTCAAAGCCGACTTTTGCAAAAAAGGTTTTTAATTTAGGCCATAAATTTTCAGCACTTTCGTTAACCTCTAACCATTGATTTACGCCATCACGAACAACCTTAACACCAGGAGGTTTGGCTGAAGTAATTTCAGTCTCCGCCGCTGTACCCAAATCAACGTTACTATAAGCTGAATAAGTTGTACCAGAACCAGCTATATTTGGTAAGGTCAACACCTGGTTTGACTTTGGTTCTGAAAGGTCAGGAGGAACTACAAGCTGACCATTATTTTTTTGTTTATTTTCGCTGCTATAAACCCCTTTCCATTCTGGAGCACTTGAACAGGCGACTAAACTACTTAACAAGGCAACAACTATGACAACACGTAACATATATTTTCCTACTTATAATTTAAGATAACACTTTTGCCTGACGCATAGCTTGACGAAGTGTTTCATGATATTGCTCAGAAAAAACCGTAAGCGGTAAACGGATGCCCGCAGGGATTATTCCCATTTCTAACAACGCCCATTTTACCGGGATGGGGTTTGCTTCAAGGAATAGATTCTCATGCAACCCCATTAAATTTTTATTAATTGATGCCGCTTTATCGCGCTCACCCTTTAACGCCGCTGTACACATTTCATGCATTTCCGCTGGAGCAATATTTGCGGTAACAGAAATATCACCTTTAGCCCCCGATAAAATGGCTTCCATCGCGGTCGCATCATCACCACTATAAACATCAAAACCGTCACCGCAGCGCGCAATAATATCGGTAATACGTGAAACATCACCGGTCGCTTCTTTGACACCAACGATGTTTGAAATATGAGATAAACGCTCAATAGTCTCGGGCAACATATCCACTGCGGTACGTCCGGGAACATTATAAAGAATTTGAGGAATATCAACCGCTTCGGCGATCGCTTTATGGTGCAAATACAAGCCTTCCTGAGTGGGTTTGTTGTAATACGGTGTAACTAACAAACACGCATCTGCCCCCGCGTCTTTAGCGCAACGGGTTAATGTAATCGCTTCAGTGGTTGAATTCGCTCCTGTACCGGCAATCACAGGAATACGCCCTGCAACAAGCGCAACAATCTGTTTAACCAGTTGACAGTGCTCATGTTCGTCTAATGTTGCAGACTCGCCCGTTGTCCCGACAGCAATAATCGCATCAGTTCCATTTTTCACATGAAATTCAATAAGTTGTGCTAATGCGGCACCATCTACGCTACCATCCGGTTGCATCGGCGTCACCAAAGCAACCATACTTCCTTGAAACATGTCGAACCCCGTAAAATTCGGAAAGAAAAAGAAAGGCAAATGGTACTTGTCACACGCTTTGTAAACAAGTTTCCTGACTAAAATAGATGACTTAAAGACCAAAAATTCGCTTAGATGGGCATAAATAATGCCGCTTCGACAGCGAATTAGCGACAAGGTATCTTATTCAACACAAAATACTAAAATTAATGGAAATGACAATGAAAGATCAAGACATGGACAACGAAGATATCGGAACCAGAGAATTACGCATTAACCCCATTGTTCCAACCGAATCTGTCCTTATCGCAACCGCACGCTCCATGCGTCCACAAAAAGCTGAAGATGCTGCACCACGTGACACACGACAACATGTTGATCGCTGCCCTTTTTGTCGGGGAAATGAAGATAAAACGCCACCAGAGATTACACGAGCACCTAAAGAAGGCGATTGGGCGATTCGCATCGTTGAAAACCTCTACCCTGTTTTAGGTGATGATCGGCAAAATCCCAATATGATCTTCGGTTTACAGCAAGCCATTAATGGTTATGGCCGTCATGAAGTCATTGTCGATCACTCACAACACGGCATCGCCATCCATGAAATGAGCCGGTCCCACTTATCCTTGTTGTTTCAAACATATCAAAACCGCATGCGAGAGCTGTATGACAGTGACAAACGTCTGAAATATGTTTTGGTATTTAAAAACTTTGGCCCTGCTGCCGGTGCCAGCATGGCGCACACACATAGCCAAATTATTGCAACCCCCGTCATTCCACAAAATGTGCAGGATGAAGTTGAGCACAGTAAAAAATATTATGAAAAACACCACCATTGTATATTCTGCACTTTAGTGGATGAAGCTTTAACTTATGAAGCCACTATTTATGACAGAGACTCCGGAAAAGTCATCAGAAAAATTGATGTTGGACAATATGTTGTTGAGCGCGGTAAGCATTTTATCGCTATAAAACCTTTTGCCAGTCGCTATGAGTGGGAAGTGCATATTTTACCTCTGGTGCATAACAGCGACTTCATCAAAGCAACTACCGAAGAACTCGATGACTTTGCCAACGTTTTTAAACGGACTATGCAGCGCCTTGATGCTGTTATTGGCGGTGCACAGTATAATTATTTCTTACACACCGTCCCCATTGATCGACAATACGATGATTGCCAGAACAGCTATCACTGGCACTTAGAAATTTGTCCACGAACGAGTATTCCATCAGGTTTTGAGCTTGGCTCGGGGTTATTTGTTAATACCGTTAGTCCTGAAGAGGCCGCAGTGCAACTCAGTAACATAGTGCTCGATGAAGAGGGGTAACTACGCTATAGTTAAGTCAATATTTTCACTGATACTTAAAAAAGTTAAGGAAACATAATGACTGTAGAAGTCGGAAAAAAAGTCCCTGCATTTAAACTCCCCGCCACCGGCGAACAAACTATCTCGCTTTCAGGTTTAAAAGGACAAAACATTGTTCTGTATTTTTACCCCAGAGACAGCACACCTGGTTGTACCACGGAAGGGCAGGACTTCCGTGACAGCATGGCGAAATTTAAAAGACAAAACTGTGTCATCTTAGGTGTCTCCCGCGACAGCTTAGCAAGCCATGAAAGATTTAAAGAAAAACAAAAATTCCCTTTTGATTTGTTGTCTGATACTGACGAAAAACTATGCAATTTATTCGATGTTATCAAATTAAAAAATATGTACGGCAAAAAACACCTGGGAATTGAACGTAGTACTTTTCTCATTAATGATAAAGGTGTATTAAAACAAGAATGGCGTAAGGTAAGAGTCAAAGGCCATGTTGACGAGGTGCTTGCTGCAGTAAAAGCGATTAACAAAGAGAAATAATCATCAAAAAAACAGGAGTTTCTATGAAGCCGCGTTTGTTTGTATTAGATACCAATGTATTAATGCACGACCCAAGCTCGCTATTTCGTTTTCAGGAACACAACCTCTTCCTCCCTATGATGGTACTGGAAGAATTAGATAACAACAAAAAAGGCCGCTCAGAAGTTGCACGTAATGCGCGGCAAACCAGTCGTTTTATTGAAGAACTCATTGCAGATGCAAGTCGGGAGCAAATCGAAGAAGGCATTACACTCAATTCTATTTTTCAAAATGATGACCAACCTGCCTCGAGTGGAAAACTATATTTTCAAACGCGTTCTTACCAGGCAACCCTGCCTGATTATTTACCCGGTAGTTTACCTGACAATAATATTCTTGGTACAACCCTTGCTCTCGCAAAAGAATATAAAGACTACGACATCACTCTGGTTACGAAAGATATTAACTTTCGTATTAAAGCCGCTGCACTGGGGATAAAAGTTGAAGACTACCATAATGATCGTGTTTTGGAAGATGTCGATCTTTTATATACAGGTACGATTAATCTTAAAGATGATTTTTGGGAGCAACATGCACGCGAAATGGATTCATGGCTTGAAGAAGGCCGTACCTTTTATAAATTACATGGACCCGAAGTAAAAAACTGGCACCCGAACGCTTTTCTTAGCAGTCAGGATGAAGAACAACCTTTCGAAGCATTGGTTAGAGATGTTGAAGGTGATTCCGCTGTAATTGAAACAACAAAAGATTTTCAAAGTAATTCAAATTCTGTGTGGGGTATCAACGCACGCAACCAGGAACAAAGTTATGCACTTAATTTACTTATGGATCCTGAAATTGATTTTGTTAGCTTAATTGGTATGGCCGGTACGGGTAAAACACTATTAACTCTGGCTGCAGGCTTAGAGCAAACCATAGAAAAAAAACTTTATTCTGAAATTATTATGACCCGCGTCACTATCCCGGTGGGTGAAGATATTGGCTTTTTACCCGGAACCGAAGAAGAAAAAATGACACCCTGGATGGGCGCTTTAATGGATAACCTCGAAGTCTTAAATAAAACAGATACAGATGATTCAAGTTTTTCAAGTGAATGGGGGCAAGAGGCAACCAACGATTTAATTTCCAACCGCATCAAAATTCGCTCTATTAACTTTATGCGCGGCCGAACTTTTTTAAACCGCTATATTATTATTGATGAAGCGCAAAATCTGACCTCACACCAGCTTAAAACCTTAGTCACGCGCGCAGGACCGGGAACAAAAATTGTCTGTTTAGGAAATATTGCACAAATTGATACACCCTATTTAACCGAAACAACATCAGGCCTAACCTATATTATTGATCGTTTTAAAAAATGGGAACACAGCGGACATATCACGCTGGTTCGCGGAGAACGTTCACGTTTAGCCGACTTTGCATCTGAAGTGTTATAAGTAATAGGTCAAGAGATTTTAACGCAGAGGGCGCGGAGACGATGCCAGAACGTGCGTAGCAGGTTAGGGTAATGCTGACGAACCACATAGTGGTTCATTAAGTGCAGAGAACGCAAAGGAAAAATAAGGTTTTAAAATATCAGTCATGGCACATACTGAAGCGTCATGAACATGAGATTGCCGCGTCAACACTGAAAAATACGTGTTCTTCAGTGTTTCCTCGCAATGACCTATAACTCTAAATTTCGAGGGGGGATCCCTCCGTCCCAGCCCTTAAAATGCCAGAACGTGCGGAGCGGATTAGGATAGTACAGACGAAAGGCGAAGACGGGTTTTACGGGTGTTCTCTCTTTGCGTCCTCCGTGCCTCCGCGCCCTCTGCGTTAAAAACTCTTATATATTTAAACTTCAGAAGCAGTCTCTATTCGCGGCCATGCATGAATCACCGCACTTACCAGTGTCGCCAGCGGTATAGCGAAGAATACCCCCCAAAACCCCCACAGTCCCCCGAACACTAAAACGCTGACAATGATCGCAATAGGATGAAGGTTGACCAGTCCGGAGAACAGCCAGGGTACCAATACCGTGCCATCAAGTGCCTGGCTAATACCAAAGAAGCCGAGCAACCAGAAAAACTCATTACTCCAGCCCCACTGGAAAAAAGCAATTAAGACAACGGGAATGGTTACAACAGCCGCGCCAATATATGGCACTAAAACAGATAAGCCGACAAACACGGATAGTAAAATGGCATATTTAATACCAAGAATAGCAAACCCGATATAGGTCACTACCCCAACAATCATTATTTCCCAAAACTTACCACGAATATATTTACCCAGTTGCAGATCCATTTCATCTGACACTTGTGTTACAAGCGTTCTATCTTTTGGCAACATATTACCAAACCATTTCCAGATGCGTTCTTTATCTTTCATAAATAAAAATACAAGCATTGGCACTAAGAAAAGATAAACTGCTAAAGTGATTAAGCCGGTGATGGAGGAAAGTGATAAGCTGACAATATGTGAACCGACGCTACTTAATTCATTATTTATCAACTGAAAGAGTTCTTTAACCTGTTGTTCAGAGATAAATGAATATGATTCGGGAAGTTGTAATAATAGTTGTTGCCCCTGCCTGATATAACGCGGTAGCTCTTTAAACAAATCGCTTAACTGACTGGACACTAAAGGCGCGATACCGAATAAAATAAAAATCAGGAAGGCGAGGAAAACACTAAAAACAAGAATAACAGCAACAATGCGCGATGAACCATGTTGCTGCATTTTACGTACAACCCCTTCCAGTAAATATGCAATAACAATAGAGGCAAACAATGGCAGTAACATATTCCCCATTGTCAGAATAACCGTGGTACCAACAACTAAAACAGCCGTTAAAATAACCGCTTGCGGATCAGAAAAATACCGGCTGTACCATTTTTTAACCAGCTCAATCATTCCGTGCTATTCCGTTCAAATTCTTCAAGCAGCATATCGTACTGTTGACTAAAAATGCCTTCAAGCTCATCAATAACTTCGACTGCATCACGCCCCTGTAACATATGTTGACTCACCAAAGCAGCCGTTTCATTAAGGAGAAGATCTTTATCTAACATTGGGTAGGTACTGGATAAGCGTTTAACAGCAACCACAACAGATTCGGTTTCCGGCCGGGGAATATTTTCTGGAGCTGGAATTTCTGTTGCTTCCAGCTGGTGTCGGCAAGCAAGAAATTCAGCAAAGTCGAGTAATTGTTGTGCAACCTCATCGGGGAGACTGCGATAAACATCCAGCAATTTTTTTGTATTTTTTTTCAAGGCTTCATCGCTACATTAGATACTAATAAAGCCTTAGTCTAACCCAGATTTAATTAATGCTCATCCGGATTATGAGATTCGCAGTAGTTACGCGCAAATTTTAATAGCTCATCCATTGCACGCATACGGAATTTCTGTTTTTGGTGTACAAAAGAGAAAGGGCGCGTAATAGGTGGATCAGTTCTAATAGCCACCAGAGTGCCTAGCTTAACTTCTTTCTGGATTGTTGCAGAGGAAATGATAGAGATCCCCATGCCCGCTTCAACAGCCCCCTTGATTGCTTCAAGGCTGCCTAATTCCATTCCAATATTGAGATCCGTAGGATTCATGTTTGCTTTGTTCATGCTTTCTAACATCACCTCGCGGGTACCCGAACCTTCTTCACGGCAAATAAAAGGGTAATCAGCAATACGGTTAAGCGGAACAACAGGCTCATTTTCCAGCTCATGCCCTGGTGGCACAATGACAACAAGCTCATCTGTACGACATTCTTCAACAACCAGATTTTTATTAGTTACCGGCGCTTCAACCACCCCTAAATCAATCGCATTATTTTCAACTTGTGAAACAATACCATCGGTATTTGCGACTTTTAAACGTACGGCCACATCGGGATGTTCAGCTTTAAAATCACCCAATAAAACAGGCAGCATGTATTCTGCAATCGTTGTGCTGGCCCCAAGAATAAGCACACCGCTAATATCGCCCGTTAACTCGCGCACCGAGTTATCCATTTCGGCATAAATCGAAAAGATTTTTTCAGCACTTTCATACACCTTACTACCGGCTGCAGTCAGACTTATCCGGTTATGCGTACGATCAAATAAGCGCGTATTAAATTGTTCTTCTAATTGGCGAACCTGAAATGTCACGGCAGGTTGCGTCATATGCAATTCTTCCGCAGCTTTAGTGAAGCTTAATAAGCGCGCAACAGTGTAAAAAACTTGTAATCGTCTATCCGACATAATCCCTTCTCGGCAGTTTAACTGCCTATTATCTTATTCTATATGCACATTGGCAAAACTTAAGGAGGCGAAGGATAACAGGGTTCTGGGAAAACGTGAATAGACACAATGGATTAGAAATTAAGAATATGGTTAAATTGCAATAATATAGCAAACAAAAAAAGGCAATACCGTACTATTCACATAAAGCTGTCGTTTTATGTGAACATACTTCTGCAAAAGCTATTTAATGTCAAATGCTCTCATCAAATTGTTCGACCATCGTGCGCAACTCAACTACCAACCTAGCTATTTCATCACTATTTATTTGGCTTTGTTCTCCGCCACGTACGGTTTCATTTGAATGTTGATTGATTTGCTCAATATTCCGGCTCACTTCAGCCGCAACCGAGTTTTGTTCTTCTGTTGCTGTTGCAATTTGTGTATTCATCTCGTTTATCACACTCACTGATCCTGATATTTCAGCCAGCGCTTCTGCAGACTCTTCAACTTGCAACACACCTTCGGCAGCACGCTTACTCACTTCTTCCATGCTCGCTACCGCTGCTGTCACACCCTGTTGCAGTTTTTCAATCATGTTTTGTATTTCCTGGGTTGAGTCATGTGAGCGACTGGCCAGGGTTCGTACCTCATCAGCAACAACAGCAAAACCTCGTCCTTGTTCACCTGCTCTCGCGGCTTCAATAGCGGCATTAAGTGCAAGTAAATTTGTTTGTTCGGCTATCCCCCGAATAACATCCAATACCCCACCAATATTTTCACTATCGCTTTTAAGTTGTGAAATTGATGATGAGGCGGTAGATATTTCTGCATCCAGCGAGTCAATAATACCTATCGCATCTGTAATCGTTAAAGCGCCTTGTTGCGACATTTCGCTGGCGGAATGTGCCGCTTCTGCTGCACTGCTGGTGTTATTAGATACCTCTTGAACTGCTGCTGTCATTTCATTAATCGCCGTCGCCACCATTTCCAACTCTTGTTTTTGCTGGTTAATATTGATATTTGATGCAGAAATAATCGCAGAATTACTTTCAGCCTGCTCGCTCAATTTTTCAGTAGACTGCTCAATTCGTTTTACAACCGTTCTTAACTTTGCCGACAATATGCGTATCGAAAGCCGGATTTGACTGACATCATCCACTTTTCCGTAATACGCCATCTGCATCACTTTATTATCAACAATGTCTTTAGAGCGTTTAAGTAACTTTTTAAAATCACGCATTTGGTAAAATGCGACACCTGTCCAGGCGGCGCTAAAAACGAGCCAGGCAAAAAAAGCCGTCGTTAAACTAAGCCCTCCAAAAACGGCTAATAAAGCCGAAATAATAAACTGTAATCCAACACCACTTAAAATTTGTTTATGTAAGTGACTTAAACTTTTTAAACGAAGCTTTTTACCTGCTGTAATTTTTTTATAGAGATTTTCTGCACGCCGACTCAGTGCTCCAATGGCCTTAACCCGAGTGGATTCGTAAGAAATAATCTCTCCATTTTTCTTAACCGGTGTAACAAAAGCATCTACCCAGTAAAAATCACCCGATTTACAGCGGTTTTTCACCAAACCCATCCAGATTTTTCCGGCTTTAATGGTATCCCATAAATCAGCAAAAGCCGCAGGAGGCATATCAGGATGACGCACAATATTATGGTTTACCCCCATTAACTCCTCTTCACTAAAACCACTAATATCGAGAAAATCCTGATTAATGTAAGTAATCGCACCTTTTGCGTCCGTAGTTGATGTAATCACGGTGTCATCGCTTAACGAAACCTCATTGTCTGTGATAGGTAGGTTTTTTTTCATAGCCTTTCTCGTTTTTAAAAGTTGTATAACCCCAAATATCGTCCGGCAAAATATTTCCTTTAATAATACCGTATTTTATTTGCTACAAATAATCTATTTTTATTTCATCTATTTTCCTTTTTTCCATTCCACAAATAAAGTAGACGCAGTAGTATCATGCTAACTTTTCACTTTAAATTTGGAATTTTCTCGATGGCGCAATATATCTACACCATGAATCAAGTCAGTAAAATAGTCCCTCCTAAGCGAGCTATTCTTAAAGATATTTCTCTCTCCTTTTTCCCTGGTGCAAAAATTGGCGTTCTCGGTTTAAACGGTTCAGGTAAATCCACCTTAATGAAAATTATGGCGGGGCTTGATACAGAGATTGATGGTGAAGCACGGCCACAACCCGATATTAACGTTGGCTACTTACCACAAGAACCACAATTAGATCCCAATAAAGACGTTCGCGGCAATGTAGAAGATGGCCTGGGGGAAATTAAAGTTGCGTTAACCCGGCTTGATGAAGTGTACGCCGCCTATGCTGACCCTGATGCTGATTTTGATGCTCTTGCGGCTGAGCAAGCAAAATTAGAAAACCTTATTCAAGCTACTGATGGCCATAATATTGAGCGTACCCTGGAAGTCGCAGCCGACGCCTTACGTCTGCCGCCCTGGGATGCAGATGTAAGCAAACTTTCCGGTGGTGAGCGGCGCCGCGTCGCTTTATGTAAGCTTCTTTTATCAAAACCCGATATGTTGCTACTTGATGAGCCTACTAATCACCTGGATGCAGAATCTGTTGCCTGGTTGGAACGCTTTTTACATGACTACCCCAGCACCGTTGTTGCCGTTACACATGATCGTTACTTCCTTGATAATGTCGCCGGTTGGATTTTAGAACTGGATCGGGGCCATGGTATTCCATGGGAAGGCAACTATTCCTCCTGGTTAGAGCAAAAAAGTAATCGTCTAGAAATGGAGAAAAAACAAGAAGGTGCCCACGCCAAAGCCATGAAACAAGAACTCGAATGGGTACGTTCCAATGCCAAGGGTCGTCATGCCAAGAGTAAAGCGCGTCTTGCCCGTTATGAAGAAATGGCCTCTAAAGATTATCAAAAGCGCAACGAAACCAATGAGTTATTTGTTCCTCCCGGCCCTCGTTTGGGTGAACTCGTTATTGAAGCAAATAACATCAGTAAAAGCTTTGGCGATAAAGTGTTATTTGAAAACTTGAGCTTTAATCTGCCTCGCGGTGGCATTGTCGGTATTATCGGCGCCAATGGCGCGGGTAAAACGACCCTGTTCCGCATGATGGCAGGAGAAGAGCAACCTGATGGTGGCGAGTTACGTCTCGGTGAAACCGTACAAATTTCTTATGTCGATCAAAGCCGTGATTCGCTAGATGATAATAAAACGGTGTGGCAAGAGATTGCAGACGAACACGACATTATGACCGTCGGAGAATTTGAACTAAATAGCCGTGCCTATGTTTCACGCTTTAACTTCAATGGCTCGGATCAACAAAAACGCGTGGGTGATTTATCTGGCGGCGAACGCAATCGTGTGCACCTTGCCAAGCTACTCAAAAGTGGTGGCAATGTATTACTACTCGATGAACCGACCAATGATCTCGATATTGAGACCTTACGCGCCCTGGAAGAAGCGGTCTTAGAGTATGCCGGTTGTGTTGTGGTTATCTCGCATGATCGCTGGTTCTTAGATCGTATCGCCACCCACATGCTGGCTTTTGAAGGCGATAGCCATGTGGAATGGTTTGAAGGGAATTACGCAGACTACGAAGAAGATCGAAAACGTCGCCTTGGGGATGATGCACAGCCACAGCGTATCAAGTACAAAAAACTCGATGCTTAGACTCAGAAGCATTTAAGCTATGCTAGAACTCAGGCCAAACTGTGAATGTTGTGACAAGGATCTTCCTCCCAATTCTGAGGAAGCGATGATTTGTAGTTTTGAATGCACTTTCTGCAGAAATTGCGTAGAACAAGAATTAAAAGGAATATGTCCAAATTGCGGCGGAAACTTTGTATCTCGCCCTATTCGGCCAGCTGAAAAGTTGCTAAAAAATCCCGCTTCGTCAAAACGCGTAATAAAAAACTAGTTTTCAGTATCACCAATCACATTATCCCAGCTAATCGTTTTCAACATATCGACCAGCACATCCTCATCTAAAATATCGTCATCTAAATCTAAATCACCCACACCCGGTTCTGAAACCGTATTAACACACAACAAGTCCCAGCTTTCCCGATCATATTCCGTTACATCACCATCGTAATACTGTACTTCGATAGCGTCATCACTATCAATCGCAACGACCTCAAATAACCGATTATCAATATCCCTGTACCACAAACCAATCTCAGGATTACTCAATGCAGTAGCCATATTGTTCTCCATAAGCAACTAAAATTAATTAGCACTCACTTACAACAAAAAAAGTGGAATCTAATACTTACAACATTAGCACTAATTATAGAATTTGCACTGTTTTTAGCGGGATACGCAAAAAATTGGGCAAAACTTAACAAGAATAATCTCTAAACCTGAAAAAACAAAAGTTATTACTCAGATCTTTTTCTTTACTGAAAACTCAGTGATAATGGCCTTTAATCAAACCTTATAATTATAAAATGAACCCACAATGACAAAATATCTTGGTACAAAACAGTTTAGTCATGATGAAGATACATCATGTACAGGCATATTAATTACAAATCTTGGTACCCCTGATGCGGCAACGCCTTCTGCTGTACGCCGATATCTCGCTGAATTTCTCAGCGACCCACGCATAGTTGAAGCAAACAGATTAATCTGGTGGTTTGCCTTACACGCAGTGATATTACGCATTCGTCCAAAGCCTGTTGCAAAAAATTATCAAAAAATCTGGACAGATGAAGGCTCACCATTACTGGCTATCAGTAAAAAACAAAAAACCTCATTACAACAAGCCATCGAACCTTATTTTAAGGGAAAAGTAAAAGTGGAGCTTGCTATGCGTTATGGTAACCCCTCAGTAAAAGAGGCGTTGCTTCGTTTAAAGGAAGCCGGTGCACAGCGCCTTTTAGTATTACCGCTTTACCCTCAGTATTCAGCAACGACCACCGCATCCACCTTTGATGCCATTGCCGATGAACTCAAAACATGGCGCTGGCTTCCTGAGTTTCGTATGGTGCAGCATTACCACGATCACGAGGCTTACATCCAGGCCCTGGTCAATAGCATCACCTCTTTTCAGAACAAAAATGGCCAACCTGAAAAATTACTTTTTTCATTTCACGGTTTACCACAAAAATATTTAGACCAGGGCGATCCTTATTTTTGTGAGTGCCATAAAACCGCCCGTCTTGTTGCTGAAAAACTCGGACTCAAACAAGAACAGTGGATACTTGCCTTCCAGTCTCTGTTTGGACGCGAAGAATGGTTAAAGCCCTACGCAAAAAACACTTTAATCAGTTGGGCAGAAGAAGGCATTAAAAACGTCCAGGTTATTTGCCCGGGCTTTTCGGCTGATTGCCTGGAAACCCTGGAAGAAATACAAGTCGAAAACCGTGACTACTTTTTAAATGCCGGCGGGGAAACATTTAACTATATCCCCGCACTCAATGATGAGCCTGAACACATTGAGATGATGGGACAACTGATAAAACAGCATGCCAGCGACTGGTTAAATATCGAGGCAAAAAAAAATCATAAAAACTAAAATAAAAAAGGGAAGCCAGCGCTTCCCGTTTTTATAATAACCAGAGGCCGCCTTACGCGATACCCGGGTTACCTTCCATACCCACGATTTTGGGGGTGTTGAGCTTGGTCACTTTCGCAACTTTTTCAGAACGTAAGTATTCTGCTACCACATCCCAGATAGGCTCACCCGGTGCTTTCGAGCCCACTGTTGCCCAGCCTGCTACAGTATAGTTTTTATTGGCTTCAATCTTGGTGCCATCATCTAAGACCATATCTGTTACACGCGTATTAAACTTATTCGTTGGATTCATAGTGTAATCTAAACCACCTACCCGAACCATATCACCACCTTGCTGATAGTACGGATCATTGTTAAAGAGATTATCTGCAACGTCTTCTAAGATCTCTTTAATAACCGAACCTTTCATTTCACGCACATAGGTTTCAGGATAAGTAATACAGGTTTGATCCATAACATGATCCATTGTAATGGTTTGACCCGGTAATACTGTTGTGCCCCAGCGGAAGCCCGGAGAAAGTGAAATCTGCGCTCCACCCACTTCACGTAATGCATCACAAATAATTTGATCAAAGGTACCGTTGAAGTTACCACGACGGTAGAGCACCTGATCCGCAACCGCTAGCTCTTCTGTTAAAGTTGAAAGATAAGGACGACGCACTTCTTCAATGTAGTTTGCCATTTCCTGATCTGGTTCTAACAAGTTAGAGAACACAGGCAATAATTTATAACGGAAATCCTGCACCTTACCGTTACGAACATCTAACTGCATCGTGCCCAGGAACTTACCGTTTGAGCCGGCGTTAGTCACTAATGTCTTACCACCTTTATTTTCAACAACTGAAGGGTGAGGAACACCATCATGTGTGTGTCCACCAAAGATAACATCAATACCTGAAACTACGGATGCCATTTTTAAATCTACATCCATACCGTTGTGAGAAATAACGACAACAACGTCTGGCTTCTCAGTTGCGCGAACTTCATCTACCGTTGCCTGCATTTCAGCATCACGAATACCAAAGGTCCAGTCAGGAATGAAGCGGCCCGGGTTAGCGATTGGCGTGTACGGGAAAGCTTGTCCGATAACGGCAACACGAATGCCACCTTCCATTTCTTTAATGGTATAAGGTTTGAATGCACGTTGAGTGTCTTCGTTATAACCTTCAAAGTCAGCAAAGTTATAATCAAATGAGGCATCGTCTTTTACAAAAACGTTTTGGCAAACAAAGTCGCCTTTAAAGTCTTTAACGTTCGAAATAACTTCTTCATCAAGATAGGTGAATTCCCAGTGACCTGTCATGACATCAACACCTAACAGGTTACAAGCACCGACCATGTCTTTACCACGTGTCCAGTAAGCCGTACCAGAACCCTGCCAGGTATCGCCACCATCTAATAGCAATGTTTTATTTACACCGTGATCAGCACGGATTTTTTTAACCAAAGTACGTAAGTGCGCGAAACCGCCAACCTTACCGTATGTTTTAGCTGCTTCCGCATAATTAAGATAAGTAAACGCATGCGCTTCTAATGAATCAGGCTTAATACTGAAATGCTCTAATAATTTGTTACCCACCAAATGAGGAGGTTTACCATATGCGCCACCAACACCCATGTTGACATTAGGTTCACGGAAATAAATAGGTAATAACTGCGCGTGACAATCTGTCATGTGCATCAACGTTACGTTACCAAATTTTGGAATGTTATAAACATCACCGGGTGCGCTAGCTGCGCTAGTTTCTGAACCTGACTTGCTATCACAGCCTGGTAACATACCTGCAGCAGCGGCCATACCCATGACTTGCATAAATTCACGGCGATTGAGTGACATTGGTACTCTCCTGAAATTTTCTATAGTTATAAATTCGTAAGAATGAAAATAGCCTTAAACCGTTACTGAGGCTGCTTTCTAATAATTATTTTATTTCTACACAGCAACTTGCTATTTCTTATTTACAATAATTATGCCATGACGCAGCCTTGACATAAAGCCAGTAAAAACTAGCCCACAGTAACACGCTCAGGAAAAAAAATATTAATAATTTCTTATTTATCAATTAGTAAGAACATTAAAAAATATTAGAAAAAACTAATATTATTCAATCTGAGGAAAAATAATACTTAAAAAAAGAGTGTTGAATGCATTTCTCATAAAACAGATTGCATAATGCATGCTTCTATTTTTAAGAAAAACGGAACTTGTCCAGCAACCTGGGTTTAAAACGTAGCAAAAATAACACGGCTAAAATGAAGGCGTAAATAAGGGGCTCCCGCAAATCAGCTTTAACCAATAAAAGAAAATGCAGTGAACCCAGGATGGCAATAATATAAATGAGTTTATGCAGTGATTTCCAGCGTCGTCCTAAACGCCTCATCATTTTTTTAGTTGAGGTGATTGCTAAAGGAAGCAGTAATACAAAAGCAAGCATACCGAATGTAATATAGGGTCGTTTTATAACGTCTCTAATCACCTCGTCCCAATCGAAAAAGTGATCCAGCCAGATGTAAGTAAGCAAATGTACACAAACGTAAAAAAATGCGTATAACCCTAACATCCGTCGAAAACGCAAAGGCCATGCTGCCCCCGTTATTCCCCTCAGCGGTGTCATCGCTAATGTGATCAATAAAAAACGCAGCGTCCATTCTCCGGTGCTACGCGTTAAAACCTCAAAGGGATTCGCCCCTAATTCGTCCAAATAAAAATTTCGGAACAGTAAAAAGAGCGGCAATAAACACAACACAAAAATAAACGGTTTAACTAATTTAATCATTTACCAACGTCACAAAAAATTAAAAACAGTTTACATGGATAACCTGAAGCTAGAGAACAAGGCGAAAACTAACGAAAAAACGGAATGTACAATCAGGCCGTTCCCGCACATCCCTGTGCTACTCGGCATTAAAATATCCATATTTTAATATCTGAGTATTTTGAGGAGGTTTTCAACGCTGTTATCTAGCTTCAGATTATTTATGCTAGAAATATTTTTTTAGATCCATACCGGTGTAAAGCGAAGCAACCTGCTCTGCATAACCATTAAACGGTAAAGTCTTACGTTTTAAAAAGTCACCTATACGACGCTCTTTTCTTTGACTCCAGCGAGGATGATCCACTTCTGGATTCACATTTGAGTAAAAACCATATTCTCGTGGAGCGGCCTTTGTCCAACTACTTACCGGTTCTTTATCGGTAAAGGTGATTTTCACAATAGATTTAATACTCTTAAAACCATATTTCCAGGGCACAACCAGGCGTAATGGTGCACCGTTTTGTTTTGGCATCTCTTCACCATATAGCCCAACCGCCATTAATGTTAAAGGATGCATGGCTTCATCCATGCGTAAGCCTTCAATATAAGGCCACTCTAAAACATTTCGACGCTGCCCCACCATTTCGGCAGGACGGTTTAATGTTTCAAACTTAACGTATTTTGCTTTTGAGGTTGGTTTAACTTGTTTAATGAGTTCTGCAAGAGAAAAACCTGTCCAGGGTATGACCATTGACCAACGTTCAACACATCGTAAACGGTAAATTCGTTCCTCTAAAGTATGCTGTTTTAAAATATCTTCTAAATTTATTTTTCCTGGTTTCTCAACTTCACCGGCAATTTCCAAAGACCAGGGGTCGGTCGTTAATGCTTGTGCATTTTTCGCAGGCGAATATTTATCCGTACCAAACTCATAAAAATTATTGTAATTAGTAATTTTGTCATAGCTGGTAAGAGCTTCTCTGGTGTCAAAGGTATTATTTTTATTAAAATCAAGTGCCTTACCGCCATAACCGGCAACCACGGATTGAAGTGGCATTAATGTCGCAGCAGAAACTAAACCAATCGACGATGCCATAAATTTTCGTCTTTCTTTATAAACCTCATAATCTGTAATTTCAGATGACGGGATATCTTGTTTATACTTAATTAACATACTGACTCCTTAATGCACTCAATCGTAGATAAAGCTAAAAATCTGACTTTAGCTGAATAAAAAAGTTCATATTTATAGAGTAACCTTAAAAATTTAAATAGATATCACAAAAGTATCCTTTTATACTGATAATTCACGATAAACTGCTAATAAAATGAGCAAAAAAGAACTCAACACAAATCTGCCCCAAAAATCCATTTTTTATGGGGAATCCCATAATTTCGAAATTTATAACCAGAAATTCATTAAAATCATTTCCAATAGATTATTTGGAAAACAAAGTTATCATTTAAACCTCAGCATGCTTGCACCGTGGCCGGTACAAAACAATGTCACATCATGGCCGGCCATATTAACACTCTTGCTTCTTTATTTATTTTCTTTGATTTTTTTTTATAACATTCCGTTACAACTCAACCCGACAGTTTTATTTTCAGCAAACACGATTATATTCTTAGTTGCTTTTCTTTTTATATACAAGTCAAAAAAAATATTTGAATTTAAAAGCCGTTACGGAGACTGTGTAGTTTTAAGTTTGTTGTATAACAAACCCAATAAAAAAGAAGTTAAAAAATTTATTGATGAAGTCAAACTACGTAGTTTAACCGCAAGTCAGGAAATGGATGTGGATATAACTCAAATGTTAGACATTGAAACTAATGAGTTAAAAAGGTTAAACAATGAAAGAATTATTTCAAGCCAAAGCTATGGCGCAGCAAAAAAACGAATAGATAAAATGGTTTTATAAAATCTATATTTAAATTAAAAAGCAGTCACTTTATAAAGTAAAAGCGACTGCTTTATCATTACGCAAGTTAAGCAGCTGAGATATTATTTTCTTTTTTAGAGAAAACCAGGCCCGTTTCACCTGTATCAACATAAATAATATCACCGGCGGCAAACTTGCCGGACAAAATATCTTGCGCCAAAGGATTTTCTATTTGCTGCTGAATCGCCCGCTTTAATGGTCTTGCACCATAAACAGGGTCAAACCCAGCTTCGCCTAATTTATCCAACGCAGCATCCGTCAATTCAATTTCAATTTGTCTTTCAGCCAAACGATCATGTAAATATTGGAATTGAATATTTGCAATTGAACGAATTTCTTTTTGTCCTAAAGGATGGAATACCACAACTTCATCAATACGATTAATAAACTCAGGTCTAAAATGATCCGCTACCGTTCCCATAACAACACGTTTCATTTCAGCATAGTTTTCATCCGAGGTATTATTTGAAAGCTCTTGTATTTGTTGCGAACCCAGGTTTGATGTCATAACAATAACACAGTTACGAAAATCAACTGTTCGCCCCTTACCGTCTGTCAAACGCCCATCATCCAATACCTGTAATAAAATATTAAAGACATCAGGATGCGCCTTCTCAATTTCATCCAGTAAAATAATTGAATAAGGTTTACGTCTAACCGCTTCCGTTAAATAACCGCCTTCTTCATAGCCAACATATCCGGGAGGTGCGCCAATGAGTCTGGCAACAGAATGCTTTTCCATAAACTCGGACATATCTATGCGTACCATAGAATCTTCAGTATCAAATAAGAATTCTGCTAATGCCTTGGTCAGTTCTGTTTTCCCAACCCCCGTCGGTCCCAGAAATAAAAAGGAACCATTTGGACGTTCTGGATCAGAGAGACCGGCACGTGAACGGCGAATGGCATCGGATACCGCTTGCACCGCTTCGGTTTGTCCAACCATACGTTTGTGAATCACTTCTTCCATTTGTAAAAGTTTTTCACGCTCACCTTCAAGCATTTTGCTCACAGGGATACCTGTCCATTTAGAAACAACCTCAGCAATTTCTTCTTCTGTAACAGAATTACGCAATAAAGTCGTTTCCTGCATTTCAACCTGAGACGCCATATCTAACTGCTTTTCTAAATCAGGAATTTTTCCATATTGCAATTCTGACATACGTGCAAGATCACCCGCGCGTCGAGCCGTTTCAAGTTCCTGACGTGCACGGTCAAGCTCTTCTTTTATATGTTGTGTGCCTTGAACTGCCGCTTTTTCAGACTTCCAGACTTCATCTAATTCACTAAACTGTCTGTCTAAATCATCAATTTCATCTTGCAGATTTTTTAGACGCAACTTGGATGCAGCATCATTTTCTTTCTTTAAAGCCTCACGTTCGATTTTAAGTTGGATTAATTTACGATCCAATTTATCCATTGATTCTGGTTTAGAATCAATTTCCATACGAATACGGCTTGCTGATTCATCAATTAAATCAATCGCTTTATCAGGTAACTGACGATCTGTTATATAACGATGCGACAACGTTGCAGCGGCAACAATAGCAGGGTCACTAATATCAACGCCATGGTGAACTTCATACTTTTCTTTTAATCCACGCAGGATCGCAATGGTATCTTCTACCGTAGGTTCATCAACCAGGACTTTTTGAAAGCGTCGCTCAAGAGCGGCATCTTTTTCAATGTATTGACGGTACTCATCTAACGTCGTTGCACCAACACAATGTAACTCACCTCGCGCCAACGCAGGTTTAAGCATATTACCTGCATCCATCGCACCATCGCCCTTGCCCGCACCAACCATCGTATGTAATTCATCGATGAATAAAATAATTTGCCCTTCTTGTTTGGACAAATCATTCAGTACCGCTTTTAAGCGTTCTTCAAATTCACCGCGAAATTTGGCGCCGGCAATCAAAGCCCCCATATCTAAAGATAAAACACGTTTACCTTTAATACCCTCAGGAACCTCACCATTGATAATACGTTGCGCCAAACCTTCTACAATGGCTGTTTTACCTACACCTGGCTCACCAATAAGCACAGGGTTATTTTTTGTACGGCGTTGTAATACCTGAATAGTGCGACGAATTTCATCATCACGACCAATAACAGGATCCAGTTTTCCTTGTTCCGCGCGCTCGGTTAAATCAACTGTATATTTTTCAAGTGACTGTCGTTGTTCTTCAGCATTCGCATCATCGACCGATTGCCCACCGCGAACATTTTCAATGGTTTTTTCCAGTGCGGCTTTATTCGCACCTGCTTTTTTTAACAGCTCACCCAATGTGCCTTTGTCATCAATTGCAGCAAGAATAAATAATTCACTGGAAATAAATTTATCGTTACGTTGTTGCGCAAGCTTATCGGTAAGATTTAATAAACGAGAGAGATCGTTTGAAAGGTGAACATCACCACTTGCGTTTTCTACACTTGATAAACGCTCTAAGGCTTCAAAGAGTTGTGAGCGCAATACATTTACATTTACACCCGACTGAATTAATAAATGGTTAACGGTGCCGCCTTCCTGATCAAGCAAAGCACTCATTAAATGAATAGGTTCAATAAACTGGTGATCGCGGCCCACGGCAAGACTCTGCGCATCAGCAATCGCGAGCTGAAACTTACTGGTTAATTTATCCATACGCATAATTTATTTACTCTCTTTTAAAATTAAATATAACTGCATCATATATAGGGATATAGTTATTTTTTTCAAGAGCTATTATTCGTTTTATTAATTAACGTCCGGATGAATAATATTGAGTGGCGAACTTACGCCGGGTGATTTAACCAGCCGTACATGTTCACGCTTGAATTCCCGGGCATTTCCCAGGCCACAGGAATGCGCCAGAGAATTAACTTCATGACACATCCAGTATGCATAGTGTTCTACCCGCTTAGCTTTATCTTCTACCACCAAGCCACGCTGACGATATTTACTATGTGTCGTAATTCCCGTTGGGCAGGTGTCTTTGTGGCATTGCATTGATTGCACACAACCCAAGGAAAACATGAAACCACGTGCACTGACGACAAAATCTGCACCAGCACATAATGCCCAGGCGACTTTGGCTGAATGTACTAATTTACCTGAAGCAATCACTTTTATACGCTCGCGCAGCCCATAAGCTCTTAAAACATCAACAATTAATGGTAAAGATTCTGTAATGGGTAAGCCAACGTGATCTGCCAATATCTGTGGCGCGGCTCCGGTGCCGCCCTCCCCCCCATCTACCGTGATAAAATCAGGGGCAAATTCAATACCGCGCTTTAAAATTACTTCACAGAGTTCTTGTGGAAATTTATCTGATCCTAATACAGACTTAAAGCCAACGGGCTTGCCCGTCACATCCCGGACACGATTAATCATATCCAATAAATCATCTGCACTTCTGATTTCTTTATGCCGGTTCGGGCTACTTGAAACCTGTCCTTCAGGAATCCCCCGAATTTCTGCAATTTCAGCCGTAACCTTTGCGCCGGGCAGAACCCCGCCCCGCCCCGGCTTAGCGCCTTGAGACAGCTTGATTTCGAAGGCTTTTACATGCCTGGCAACACTGCGTAATTTGTCATCACTCAAATTCCCCTGGGCATCTCTGACACCGTACTTAGCAGTACCAATTTGATAAACCAGGTCACAGCCCCCTTCTATATGATAGGGAGAGATTCCACCTTCACCTGTGTTCATCCAGATGCCTGCTGCAGCGGCCCCTTTTGATAATGCTCTTACTGCTGCGGCTGAAATCGCGCCATAACTCATGCCTGAAATATTAAAAATAGATTTTGCTTCAAAAGGATATTTACAGTCCGGCCCAATGACAACAGACGGACTACCGGTAAATTCTTCTTCCAGCATTGGATAAGCCGCGTTAACAAAGATAATTGATCCGGACTGTCTTAGATCATTGGTTGAACCAAACCCAACTAGCCCACCTAAACCTTTTGAGGTTCGATAAACCCATGCACGAGAGGCACGATTAAAAGGAAGTTCTTCACGATCACCGGCAAACCAATATTGTCTAAAATACTCTCCGGCATTCTCAAACATATATCGAAAGTGTCCAATAACAGGATAATTACGCTGTATAGCATGTCCCTTTTGATTTACGTCATAAAGAAAGACCAAAACACCCCAAACCAAAACAGCAAAGAACAGGTACTGAGCAGCATCAGCCCATGTAAATTGAATTAAGTAATTGATAACACTTTCGAACATGGATAAAGCCTCCATTTGTTTAATTATTTACTACCTTATCGTCCTTTATCGCCTGATAATAGTCGTGCAAGCTGCGTCAATAGCTCTTCATCTGTTTTATTCTTACACTCTAATTCGGGCAATACCGTTAATCGGCTCTGGCTCGGTAAAATAAAAGCAGGCAGAGTATGTCCTTGTCGACGCATTCCATCTACTCGTACAGGTGTTATCGGCAACTCTGCCAATTTCGCCAGTTTTATTATGCCAGCCTTGAGTTTTCGTAGTGGTTGCTTAGAGTGGTTTATACCTCCTTCGGGAAATAAAAGTACCACCTCACCGTTATGCAATGCCTTTAATGCCGTATTAAATGCAATTTCAACCCGGCCAGAGCGTTCAACAGGAATGCAACCCGCTGCGCGAAATAACCACTGCAAACCAAAGCGCTCATACTCTTCTTTCGCTATCATGAAACGAATAGGGTGACTGCAAGCGGCAATAACTAAAAAAGGATCCAGTCCGGTTAAGTGATTAGAAGCAAGCAAAGTGGAGGAATTATCTGAAATAGGAATGGGTTGGTAAACAAAGCGGTGGAAGTAACGGCAATAAATTCTCACCCAACCATCGGCAACATTTATATAAAAATGTCCCCAATTCGCCACATTATTTTTATAGCCAATAAACACAAAAACGATGAAAAGAAGAATAAGTGTTGTTGCAAAAAAAATCATTTAACACCACTTTATGTGCATATTTAAAAATACACTTAATGTAAAGATGAATGTGCCCAATAGATAGTCACGACACCTAAAGCAATTAAGATAATTTGCTGAATAGTCTCACGCAGTTCTGTTTTTTTATGCAAGCCGGGAATTAAATCTGCAACCGCAATATAAATAAAGCTTGATGCTGCGATAGCCAGAATATACGGCAAGGCATGCTGCATAGTTTGCAAACTATAATAAGCAATAACTGCCCCGACTATTGTTGCCATGCTGGCAAAAATATTAAATAACAATGCACGTTTACGTTCATAACCATTATTTAGCAGGATTGCAAAGTCACCGATTTCCTGAGGAATTTCATGTGTCGCAACTGCAAGTGCTGTCACAATACCCAAATCAATATCGGTCATAAAAGCGGCAGCAATTAATACGCCATCAACCAGGTTATGAACAGCATCACCAATAATAATTAATGCACCACTGGCATTTTTTTCATGCTCGTGACTGTGGCTGGAGTCACTGTGTTTGTGCTCTTCATTTAATATACTGATGTTGCTGGGTGTATGCAGTTCGCAGTGGTTCGAATGGCAATGACGCCATAACACCATCTTTTCTAACAAGAAAAAACCAAGCAGGCCGATTAACAGCGTTAAGCCTAGATCATGAAAATCAACATTTTCATTAACAATCATGGCATGAGGTAATATAGCCAGTAATGCCGCGCCTAACAAAGCGCCAATAGCAAAACTTACCGTGTGTGGAAGTAATTTTCTCTGGTGTTTATCGTTAATCAGTAAAAAGACCGATGCCGCTAAAACACTTAAGACTCCACCGAGCAAACTAAAAACAATAATCCAACCTAGTAATGACATATACTTTCTCTTAAATTTTTATTATCAATGCTGATAGAAAATACTTTCAGCCATCAATCCAAATCATGCTTGCCATTCGTCCCGTGATGTCATCACGGCGATACGAAAAAAAAAGCGCATCTTCTTTTAAAGTACAATGGTCTCCACCATAAATTTTTTGCACACCAATTTTATTTAAACGTAACCTTGCTAAGTGATAAATATCAAAGAGCCAGTGATTTTCCCGGGTGGCAACAAAGGCTTGTTTTGCATCATGATTATTATTCGTAAAAGCATCATATACTTCTTTGCCAACTTCATAAACATCTGCGCTAATCGCCGGGCCCAGCCAGACTAATAATTTTTCGGCTTCAACCGGAAGCTTTCTAATGGTCTCTTCTATAATACCATTACATAAACCGCGCCAACCGGCATGAATAGCGGCAACACAACAACCTTTAGTATCTGTAATAAGCAACGGCAAACAATCTGCTGTCATCACAGCACAAACAATATTTTTTTCCAGAGCATAGGCTGCGTCAGCTTTTGGAACGCTTTCTTTATGGGGTAATAACACTGCATGCGAACTATGCACCTGTTCTAGCCATTGAGGAGAATGCGTTAAGTTTAGGTGTTGATTTAAAGTATTTCGATTGTTTTTAACCGCAGTTAACTCATCACCCACATGTGTCGCTAAATTAAAACTGTCATACGCCCCCTGACTTATACCGCCATGACGTAAGGTGACACCCGCTTTAATGAAATCCGGCGCAGGCCAGTCTGCTGTTAACCAAAGATTACTCACTATTTTCTTTTTTTATCATTTTTATGTTTTTCAAAGTCAAGACGTAACACGTCCTGTATGTCCAGCATATCTTGCGGTACTTCAACTTCCCAGTCGATAAATTCGTTTGTCGCAGGATGAATCAAGCCAAGGTGTCGCGCATGCAGTGCTTGTCGTCTAAATCCTTTCAAAGACTCAACAAAAGCTTCATCACTCGCTGCCGGTATTTTAAAGCGACCACCATAAACCGGATCACCCAATAAAGGATGGTTGATATAGGCCATATGCACACGTATCTGATGAGTTCGCCCTGTTTCCAGTTTCACAGTTAATTTTGTATGCAATCGATAACGCTCACTGACACGATAGTGTGTAATCGCGGGCTTACCCTTTTCGTTTACCGCCATGCGTTTACGGTTAATGGGGTGACGCCCAATGGGTTGATTAATGGTGCTGCCCGCCGTCACCGAACCCCGAATAATGGCATCGTACTCACGTAAAAAAGTCCGCTGTTGAAGCTGTTCGACTAATAATTTTTGTGCGGTTAGTGTCCGTGCAACAACCAATACACCACTGGTATCCTTATCCAGACGATGTACGATACCTGCCCGGGGAACGGCCTCCAATTCAGGCGCATAATGCAGTAAAGCATTCAACATCGTACCATTAAAATTACCCGCAGCAGGATGAACCACCATACCGGCCGGTTTATTAATAACCAATAACTGCTCATCTTCGTAAACAATATTTAACGGGATGTTCTCGGCTTGCCAGCTATTTTCAGAGGCTAAAACGACTTCCAGATGCACTTGCTCCCCGCCCAAAACTTTGTCCTTAGCCCGCTTTATCTCACCATTGACCAAAATTTGCCCGTCTTTTAGCCATGTTTGCAAACGCGAACGCGAATAATCCGGAAAGAGCTTGGCTAAAGCCTGATCAACACGCTCTCCCGCCCATTCATCAGGGATAGCGGCATCAAAAACATCTGTTTCATCCATTCAAAAATCTCATTATTTTCTCACCAATAGCAAGGTTTTACACTTACCTACAACACGCTCTATAATCTGAGGTATAATACTAAAAAACGATATAACACACTTAATTATTTAAATACGAACCAGGTTGCCTGCATGCGCTTTTCTCATTTATTAAATTTATCAGCTCTCTTTTTAGCCGCGATTTTAACCGGTTGTGCCTCATCGGGCGATATTGATGATGAAACCTATGGTATGACCGTCGCTGAACTCTACCAAGAAGCAAAAACCCAGTTGGAAAAAGGCGAGTATGCAACCGCGATTCAACACTATGAAAAACTGGAATCACGTTTCCCTTATGGTACCTATGCCGAACGTGCTCGCATGGAAGTCGCTTACGCGTATTATAAAGATTCTCAACCTGAAACCGCCATTATTTCAGCTAATCGCTTTATCAAACTACACCCCAACCATGAAAATGTTGATTATGCATACTACTTACGCGGCTTAGCCAGTTTTGATACAACGGTTTCATTTTTAGACCGCGTATTTGATCAAGAACCTTCCGAGCGTGATCCAAAATCAATACGTCAGGCTTTCCAATATTTTTCAGAATTAATAAAACGTTTTCCAAAAAGTCGCTACACACCCGATGCAATCAAACGTATGAAGCTACTACGTGAAAATCTTTCTCGTTATGAAATTCATGTCGCGAATTACTACCTGCACCGCGGTGCCTACTTAGCATCGGCAAACAGGGCTAAATATGTCATCGAAAATTATCAAGGTACACAGGCAATCCCTGATGCTCTGGCCCTAATGATTGATTCTTATCGTAAGTTAGGCATGCATGATCTTGCTAATGATGCACTTCGGGTATTGGAACTTAATCACCCGGAACACGAAAAAACAAAATCACTTAAGCTGTCAAAAAAGAAAGCTAGCAAATAAAAAAACCGCTGAATACGATTAAAAAGTATCAGCGGTTTTTATATCGGAATATCAGGCGAACTATATTGCAGCGTCACCTTCTTCGCCCGTACGAATGCGAATCACGCGCGCGACGTCACTAACAAAAATTTTACCATCGCCGATTTTACCGGTATGTGCTGCGTTGGTTATAGCTTCAATGGATGAATCAACCTGTTCATCAGTAATAACAATTTCAACCTTTACCTTTGGTAAAAAATCAATAACATATTCAGCACCACGATAAAGTTCGGTGTGTCCTTTTTGTCGACCAAAACCTTTAACTTCTGATGCCGTCATACCATTAACACCGATATCCGATAGAGCTTCACGCACATCATCCAATTTAAACGGTTTAATAATTGCTTCTATTTTTTTCATTTTTATTCCTCAGCAATAAATCTTGTATCATATGCCTACTTTAGCAGGAAAAGGGCAGTGACAATACTCTATCTGTCGGGATTTCTGCTATTTTCGGCTACGACCATAGCCAGAAGTGATAGGATAACGGCGATCCCGGCCAAAAGCACGCCGGGTAATACGTATTCCCGGTGCCGCCTGGCGGCGCTTATACTCGTTAATGTCAACCAGACGCAACACCCTGCGCACGACTTCACGCTCAAACCCGGCCTCAACAATATCTTCCAGTCCCATATCTTGCTCGACATACTTCTCGAGAATAGCATCCAAAACATCGTAATCAGGTAAAGAATCACTGTCTTTTTGATCCGGCGCTAGCTCAGCCGATGGCGGTCGATCAATAACACGTTGCGGAATATTCACTGAAATGGAATTTTTGTAATTGGCTAACTGAAAAACTAGGGTCTTTGGGACATCTTTAAGCACATCATAGCCGCCCGCCATATCACCATATAATGTGGCATAACCAACAGCCATTTCACTTTTATTGCCTGTGGTTAACACCATTTTTCCTTTTTTATTGGAAATGGCCATTAACAGCAGCCCACGACAGCGTGCCTGAATATTTTCTTCCGTGGTATCGACCTCAGTACCCAAAAACTCATCCGATAACAGCTCTAAAAAAGCCGTAAACGGTTTTTCAATCGGAATAACCTTAAAGCTCACCCCTAATAATTCGGCCTGCTGTCTTGCATCTTCAACACTCATATCCAGGGTATAACATGAGGGCATCATAACCGCTTCAACACGATCAGCCCCCAAAGCATCAACCGCAATACTGAGGGTTAACGCAGAATCAATCCCCCCCGATAATCCAATAACGACACCCGGAAATCCATTTTTAGTCACATAATCTCGCACTCCCGTAACCAGTGCATGATAAACACTGGCGTGTATAGAAAGAGTGGGCGCAATCGATGGGGACAGCGGGTTCATCGTCTCAATATCAAAATCAACAACAGCAAGTAACTCTTCAAAATCAACAAAACGGTGAGAAAGCGTTTGGGCTTTATCCATAACAAAAGAGTGACCATCAAAAACAAGCTCATCTTGTCCTCCCACCATATTGGCATAGACAACTGGGACTTTAAGTTCTGAGATACGTTGCCTGATCACCTCCTCCCGTTCATCTATTTTTTGTGCATGAAAGGGGGAAGCATTGGGATTAATAATGAGCTGAGCACCCGCATTAACCACTTTTTGGGCCGGTTCAGGGTGCCAAATATCTTCACAAATACAGACACCGATTTGCCTGTTTTTTATGACAAAACCTGAAACATCCGCATCGTCCCCGGCAGCAATAAAATATCGTTTTTCGTCAAAAACACTGTAATTCGGTAAATAATTTTTACGGACACTTTTGACCTTTTGACCTTGCTGTAAAATGGCAACCGAATTGTAAACACCCTCTGTCGTTTTTTCCGGATAGCCAATTAATGCTGTAATTCCTGAGACTTCTTTTGCAATTTGTTGTAATGCCACATCAATACGTTCATACAAACCTGGGCGAAGTAACAAATCTTCCGGAGGGTATCCGGTTAAAGCGAGTTCGGGAAAAACAATAACATCCGCATTTTTTTCATTTTGGGCACGCAATAGCCAATCAATAATAGATTTGGCATTCCCTTCTATGTCGCCAACCAATAAATTGATCTGGGCAATGGCGATGCGCAAAATATTATTCAAATCTGCTTGTTTATTTTGGGTATTCAAAGGAGCTATTCACGTTAAGAACCAGAGCGAAATATAAGCCAGAACGACTATTTGAACAACTTTTCTGACAAACATGGCCTTTTTTAGCTAAAAACAAAGGCAATAGTGAAGTTTTTATAAAAAAATATCGCCAGCAGTAATTTCAATCGTTATCATAAAGCTATTATTAACTATATTAAAGAATATCAACTATGGGTCTTATTCGCATCATAATTATTGCTTTGATTGTTTACCTTGTTATTCAAATATTCAGGCGCTGGGCGGCAAGCAAAAATATTCAAACAGTACAAAAAGATGAACAACAAAAGCTAATGGTGAAATGTGATGTTTGCCAGTTACACATACCTAAAAGTGAAGCTCTGCGAAAAAATGGTAAATACTTCTGTAATCAAGAACATTTCAACCAAGAGTAACCTTCAAATAAATGTTTGATGTTTTTAATAAACGAACAAGTGTTAACCAAAAGTTAACAAAAAAAGAAACGTATACCTGGGGGCCGCTAAATTTTCTTAATTTATACCGCTTCACCATTTCCGCTTTATTTGTCACTTTTTATTTTTCTGGTAACCCTTTCCCACAACTCGCCATTCACAATTCAAAATTATTTTACGCAACAAGCGCCATCTATCTTTGCCTTGCCGTCTTGTTTGGCATAATGATTCGTTTGCGTAAGCCTGACTTTCAGCGACAAATTCACTTTCATATCATTAGCGATATTCTTTTTATAACCTTGTTAATGCATGCCAGCGGTGGCGTACAAAGTGGTTTGGGCATGCTGATTCTTATTTCGGTTGCCGGTGGTAGTATTGTTATTCGTGGTCATCATTCTCTATTGTTTGCCTCAATTGCCAGCCTTGCCATCTTGTATGAAGAATTTTATAGTCGTCTGGAAGGGTCTTACCAAAGTACAGGCTTATTACAGGCAGGTATACTCGGCATTACCTTCTTTATAACGGCAATTATTACGCATTATGCCGCAAAATATATCCGCGAAAGCGAAGCGCTTGCACTTAAACGTGGTGTTGATTTGGCAAATATGTCACAGCTCACGGATCACATCATTCAGCGCATGCAAACAGGCATTATTGTTATCGATAATCAACAGCGATTGCGACTCATAAATGAATCGGCCTGGCATATGTTAGGGATGCCTGTAGTATCAAGTAACCCGCACTTATCATCTCTCAGTACAGAATTAAATAACTGTCATCAAATTTGGTTAGACAACACTGAAACGAACTTCACTCCCCTGGCACTGTCACCTGAATATCCCAGTTTACTACCGCGTTTTGCACAACTAAATCAAGAAGACAGCCCGGCAACCCTTATATTTTTACAGGATGCATCAGCGATGTCACGTGAAGCACAACAGTTACAACTTGCCTCATTAGGTCGACTAACCATGAGTATTGCGCATGAAATACGAAACCCCTTAGGTGCAATTAGTCATGCAGGACAACTGCTGGCAGAATCACCAAACATGGATGAGGCAGATACAAGGCTGACACAAATTATTTCTGATCACAGTAAACGCGTTAACACTATTATTGAAAACGTGATGCAACTGGGACGCGGCAATAAAAGTTATCCACAATTAGTTGGGTTAAATAACTACCTTGAGAAATTTCTTGCTGACTTTATGAATGGTAACCAGACTCAGCGTAATGACTATCTTGTTGAAATGGAAGATAGTGATATTAACGTGCGCTTTGATCCCAGCCACCTACAGCAAATATTAACTAACCTGTGTGATAATGCATTACGTCACACGCCAGAAGACACAAACAATAAAGAGAAATATAAAATAGAATTTTATGTTGGCGTTTCTGAAAATAATAACCTTCCCTTTCTTGATGTTATCGATCATGGTGCAGGCATTAACACAGAAACAGCAAAACACATCTTTGAACCTTTTTATACTACGGCCGATGGTGGCACAGGATTAGGCTTGTATATTTCCAGAGAATTGGCAGAATGTAATCAGGCTCACTTAACACTCTTAGAAAATAAACAACAGGGCTGTTATTTTCGTATCACCTTTTCTGATCCACGTAGACAAATGCATTAATCATGACAAATAAAGACTACATTGCACTGATTGTTGATGATGAGCCCGATATTCTTGAGCTGTTGGATATCACACTTTCCCGAATGCAGGTAAAAACACACCGTGCCGAAAATATCAGTCAGGCCAAATCATTGCTGCAGCAGTATCCCTTTGATCTTTGTTTAAGCGATATGCATTTGCCCGATGGAAATGGAATTGAATTAATAAAATATATTCAGGAAAAATTTTCTAACTTACCTGTCGCCATGATAACAGCTCATGGCAGTATGGAATATGCTATTGAGGCATTAAAGTCAGGGGCATTTGATTTTGTTGCCAAGCCTGTTGACTTAAAAGTACTCCGTAATCTGGTGAATACCGCTCTCAAACTTTCACCTCAGCAAGAAGCCGATATAGAGCAGGCACAGCATGAACACAGTGGCTTACTCGGAGTATCTCAGGCAATAAAGGAAACAAGAAAAAAAATACAAAAATTATCTCGCAGCCAGGCCCCGGTATATATCCATGGTGAATCCGGTGTTGGTAAAGAGCTCGTCGCTAAATTAATACATGAAAATGGCCCAAGATCAGACAAAGCCTTCGTACCGGTAAATTGTGGCGCAATTCCTGCTGACTTAGTTGAAAGTGAATTTTTTGGTCATAAAAAAGGCAGCTTCACCGGAGCAACAGCAGATAAACAAGGATTATTTCAGGCAGCCGATGGGGGCACTTTATTTTTAGACGAAGTTGCCGATCTTCCGCTTGCCATGCAAGTAAAATTATTACGGGCAATCCAGGAAAAAGCCGTACGCCCTGTCGGCAGCCAGGAAGAGGTTTCAATTAATGTTCGCATATTAAGCGCAACACACAAAGATCTTGCAGTTCTCACAGAAAAAAATGAGTTCCGCCAGGATCTATATTACCGCATTAATGTTATCGAACTTGAGGTGCCCAGTCTGCGCGAACGACCAGAAGATATACCCTTGTTAGCAAAATATTTTCTAAAGAAAATATCAAATGACTGGGAAATTGAAACACCACATTTTAGTAACGATACATTAAACACTCTAAATAATTATTCGTTTCCTGGTAATGTACGTGAACTGGAAAATATACTTGAACGCGCCATGACCTTACATGAAGGCAATGTTATTACCACTGAAGATCTTCAGCTTCCTGATGTAATTAAATCCGCAAGTGAAGATACAGCAGAAACAGAATCTAAATTACTTGATCCTGCTTTACTACAAAAAGAAAAAGAAGTCATTCAGCATGCTTTAGAAAAAACGAAATACAATAAAACAGCAGCAGCGAAACTATTAGGTATTTCCTTTCGCGCATTACGTTACCGAATAAAAAAACTGGGAATGGATTAACGGCTAAAAATTTAGCTTAAAACTGCCATTATTGTCAGCTTAATCAAGAAACACCCGAACATTAACCAACCCGATAGAGTCCGTTTTTTCTATATTGATTTCATCTACAACTAACCCATGCTGGCGTTCGACGATTGCCAGCCATTTCATTAAGTTATCAAAGCTGGCGTTCTCAAACCAAACACGAACGCCTTTGTCACCTTCAGGTTGAACCCGTTTCATAACACTGGACAAACCTGCTTTACGTATACTGCGATCAACAACACCTAATACGAACTGTTTACCTTTTACCTTTACTGTTTTTTTGCCACCACGTAATTGTTTAATTTGAGACGAAGCTGACTCCATCCACTCAACTGTCTGAATTGCCGCGGCAACATTTTTTTTATTTCGCTCGTAATTATTTGTTATAGGTTCAATAATCATCAAGTATAACAAAAACATCACCACGACAACCGACATAGACAGCACCATAATGCGTTCACGTGGGCTTAAACCTGCAAACCATGTTTTCATGATGCTGCTCCGGAAATTTGTAGCTGTGCGGTTACATTATTTTTCGTTGAAGAGGCATTTTTAACTTCAACGATATAGCCCTTGTTTTTACTCAATTCCATCTTAAGCTTCTCTAAGACCTGTAAACTCGCCAGCTCTAATTCGAGATTTATACGACCGTCATAATAGCGCAACGACTTAATTTTTAAGCCCTTTGTTTTAGATAAAATAGCTGCATTTGCCGTTAGCATATTAGAAAAACTTCGCCCACTCTGACCTTTTCTTTTTTGTAAGTCTGATAATTTTTGTTGCATCTGCGCTTTTGCGTTAACAATACGTTTAGCATCGGGAAACGTATTTTTATATATAGTATTAATTTGATTTTTCAATGCTTCGTTTTTCTGGCTATAGCCAATATAATCCGCAATAAATAACCCACCTTGCAGGCTTAACCAGACAAGTAAAACAGCAGCAACGGGCAACCAGTTTTTACCTGTCTCCGACCATTTTTTTGTTTCCTTAAATTCACCCTGTAATAAATTAACACTATCATTAACCGAACTATTTTCAAGCAAACAAAGAAAAGGCTGATTTTCACAGACTTCACTTTCAATAGCAGTGAAATCATCTAAGAATTGCTGTTTACTCGTACCACATTGAATGATTTTTTTAGGCTCTAAAGTATTAAAAGAAACATCTGTGGTAGATACTGCTGAAAAACTAATCCCGGTACTTTTATATAGCACTCTTTCTCCATCAGAAAATAAAATGCCATCGCCATCCAGCAACAAATAATCCGTTGTTACTATAGCCGGGTTAATTCCGGATTTTTTCAGTTCACTGAGAATTTGCCCAAAGTATGATTTATTAATAATTGCAACATGATAGTTGTTTTCCTGATATTTTTTTATCGCAAAATGAAGGTCATCAACATCATCAATCAGACTATCTTCTAAAAGATAAGGAATTGCCTGCCTTACACGTTGCATGTTATTGCCAGGAACTTCTGCATTCAAAAACAAAACATCTTCGCCTTTCAACACAACCGCTATTTGAAAACCCTTTGCTCTTTCGGCTGCTTCCGTTAACGAACCACACCCCACATGTAGTTCATTATTCACATTTTTATATACCCAGTTGATTTCAGAAAGAGCTAAGTCAGCATGCGAATCAACTTCCCGGGTAAGAAACATGTAAAATACTGCATTCATAATACGCCCCTGCTTCTTCTTAAAACCATAACTGACTTCTCACCTTCACGGAAAAAAACACTATTGAAATCAATATTAACTCTGTCAATTTTCACAGTTGAACTTAACGAGAAATAATGACTATTCACACTAAGTCCTTCTTTTTTCATGTTTGTGTTACTAAACAGAGGGTTTTGAATAAAATCTTCAACACTGGCATACGTTTTTTTATCTCTTTCCAGGAGTAAGTTTTTGGCATCTTCCACTGTTAATCCGGTTCCCAGACTAGTTAAAACCTCCGCGGAAACAGTATTTATATTAATGTTGGTTCCTGCTTCTAACACGCAAACATATTGACGCAATTTTTCATAACTGGCGAAATCAAACCCTTTAAGTAATAATAACTCACTAACATCTTGCATTGCCGTATTTGCTGCCCTATAGGGCAATGGCAAATTAAGATAATCATTATCTTCAGCACCAGAAAAAGTTACATCTTCATTTTCATCTATCCAGTCGACAACAACGGCAGATAGCTCTTCCTTTAATCCCAGCACACGCAATAACCGTTTAAAACTTTCAATCTCTGATTTTTGCGGTTTACCGTTAAGCACAAGGTTATTAAGATTAAAGCGCGCTTGCAAATCTTCAATTTGACCACTCATACTACCACCTTCTATGGGAAGTTCAGGCAAGGGTAAAGCCCAGTCATCCTGAAAGCTATCGGTATCATTATCTTTGTCATCACGTTTAAGAATTTGCTGTGCCCACGATTCAGCACCTAAAACATACTGATAAGCTTGCTCAAAATTAACAATATTACTGCTACGATGAATATTTAATTGCTGGCGCGATGACATTGATACGGCCAATATCGTCGCCAGAGCTAAAATAAGCATTACCGTGATCAAAGCGACACCTTGTTCTTTAACTGTTAGCATGGGATAAAATTTTTTCATACATTACTTGCCAATAAAATAAGCCGACGAATTTTCCCAAAATCTTCCAGCTCCATAGTTAACTCAATAGCTCTGGGCAATGGATATTGTTTTGCTTTGTCACCTTCTTCAGGCCACTGTGATAACCATGTATCTTCATTATTTAAAAAACGCCATTCAATCGATGTAATATTTGACAATACTTCACTGTCGAAGGCTTCCGTATCCTGAGCTAGATCAAGTACCGGCCAGGACAAACGAATTAATTTATTTTCTTCTATTTTATAGGCAACACGCTGGATATTACTTCGTTTTAGACCCGCGGGATTGCGGTATCCTGCCCTGCTCCATTCTAAAAGACCCTGGTTTGATGATTCTGACTGCATAGCTGGAATACCATCTCCGTGTTCATCACGAACCTTTCTCGCAATGGCCTGACGTAAATCATTGCTTATACGCATGACCAACATCTGCACTTCAGCTATTCGTGCTGAGGCCTGCTGAGTTGTATTTTTTGTTGTGATGACCGTTTGTAAACCACCATACGCCATAACAGAAATCATACTGAATATCGCTAATGCAACCAGCAGCTCTAATAATGTAAAACCCTGTTGATTTTGATTAGTCTTCATCGTTCAGCTTTATTGAGGTGTGACCGTCACAACATTAGGTTTGCCAACAAACGAGATAAAACGCACTAACGGCTCACCTTCTTCATTCGCTCTATTCACATCAATATCTAACCGTCTTAAATCTTTATCTGCGGTATTTGAAACCTTAACGCGCCAGCTCCATTCCTGATTAGCCATTGTTTCATAACCACTTGTGTTTCCTGTAGCCGGCCATTTATCCAGTTTTATTTCATTGGCTTTATTACTTGCAACCCACAAAGCAAAAGTTTTATCTTTTAAATAAGAAAGTTGCGTCGTTTGTCCGGCAGATACTTTTATCACCGTACCAATTCCCATCGTTAATACAGCAAGAGCCACTAAAACTTCTAACAAGGTAAATGCTTTTTGTTTATAGTAATGTAAACCTGCTCTAAGTTTCATAAATTAATTATCCACATACTCAAGCGTTAGCTTGCCATTAAATAACCCGCTTAACTGATAATAAGGTCTGGACTCGCCCTTTACATTTAGTCTTATTTGAAACGGTGTTTGCTCTCCACTCGATAAAAAATAAATCCTTAGTAAATCCTCTTCTGATGATTTAAAAAACTGGGATTTCGAATCCGCATTAACAGTCAATTCCAAACCCTGTTTAATTTTCCGTTTCTGAAATACTTTAGTCTTGAATGCGAGCCACTTTTTATTTTTATATTCAAGAAAAGAATATTCCTGTTGCTTAACTTCCATCGCAATTTCTTTTGCCTGAATAATGGACTCTTCTCTTATTAAAGAAATCAAAGCATGTAAACGTTTCGCTTCTTCTTCCATTTCACGTTCGATACTGCCTGTTCCCATCGATAAAACGGCAAAACTCGTTACAATACCTAATAAAACAACAACAACTAAAAGCTCGATTAAAGTAAAACCTTGTTGTACTTTTTTTCGCAAGATTATTTAACCAACTGATTAAGATCAAGCACGGGCAATAAAATAGCCAAAACTATCACCAGCACTACGCCACCCATAACAACAATTAATAAAGGTTCCAATAACCCCATTAACATCGCCATGGTTGTTTCAAGCTCACGTTCCTGGTTCATTGCGGCGCGTTCCAGCATTTGTTCGAGTTGGCCGGTGGCTTCACCGCTGGCAATTAAATTAATCAGCATGGGATTAAAATATCCACTTTTCTCTAACGTTGCCGACAGACTGCTGCCTTCGCTTACCTGCTGTGAAGCATCTTCCACCGCTTCACGCATTGGAATGTTATCCATTACCTTTACCGCTATACGCATGGCTTCCAGTATCGGAACGCCACTCGCGGCAAGAATACTTAATGTACGGGCAAACTGCGCAGAGTTCCCGCCTAAAACAACATTCCCTAAAATGGGAAGCTTTAACAAAAATTGATGATAGCGTTTTTTAAAAGCAGCCTGCTGTAATAATTTTTTAAAAATAATAAAACCAAACAAAGCCGCAAGCAGTAAATAAACAAACCAGTCCTGCATAAATTCGCTGACCGCGATTAGTGCAACCGTTAAACCCGGAAGCTGTTGTCCGGTATCTGAAAAAACTTTAACTACTTCAGGTACAACATAGGTTAATAAACCACCGACCACTAAAATTGACATTACGGTTAAAATAACCGGGTAAATTAATGCCAGCTTTAAACGTTGTTGTAATTGTTGGCGTTGTTCGCTGTAATCTGCCAGCCGCTCTAATACAACGTCTAAATGTCCGGACTGCTCACCCGCTGCCACAGTTGCACAATACATTTCTGTAAAAATATGCGGATAGTCACGTAATCCATCGGCCAGTGTATGCCCTTCAAGAATTTTAGCGCGCACACCGAGTAATAATTTTTTTACCCGCGGCTTAATACTTTGACGCGCTACTGTTGCTGTTGCTTCATCAAGCGGAATGCCCGAACGTGCTAAAGTCGCAAGTTGGCGGGTTAAAAGTGCTAGCTCTGTGGTGGTGATACGCTGATTAAAGCTAAAGCCGCTAGCTTTATTTTTTGCCTGTTGTTTTTTGACTTCTTCAACGTTTAAAGGAACAAGGTTTTGCTCGCGTAGTTGCTGACGAACTAAACGCGCAGAATCACCTTCGATAATACCTTTTTTATCTCGTCCTTTTTGATCAAGTGCAGTATATTCAAAGGCGCCCATATTTAATCACCAACGACTAATCTTCGCGTGTAACGCGTAAAACTTCTTCAAGAGAGGTTTCACCCGCAAGAATACGACGAATACCATCAGTACGAATACTGGGAGAGCTTTTACGTACATGTTGTTCTAACTCATGTTCACCGCTGCCATCATGAATGAGCGTTTTTAACTCATCATCGACATCGATCAATTCATAAATACCGGTACGCCCAACATAACCCGACTGATTACATTTTTCACAGCCCTTCGGTAAATATAATGTTGGAGGATTATCTGCTGCCAGCCCTAATAACTTGCACTCACTTTCATCAGGCTGATAAGGCGTGCGACAGTCAGAACATAGGATTCTCACCAGGCGTTGTGCAAGCACACCGATTAAACTGGATGAAAGCAAAAAAGGCTCGACACCCATGTCTCGTAAACGGGTAATCGCACCGACTGCCGTATTGGTATGTAATGTCGAAAAAACCGTGTGCCCGGTTAAACTTGCCTGCACGGCTATTTGTACCGTTTCAAGATCACGAATTTCACCGACCATAACAATATCAGGATCTTGTCGCAGAATAGCGCGTAAACCGCGGGCAAAGGTCATATCAACTTTGGCATTTACCTGCGTTTGTCCGATACCATCAATGTAATATTCAATCGGATCTTCAACTGTGACAATATTGCGATCAGAATTATTAACCCGTCCAAGTGCGGCATACAGGGTTGTTGTCTTACCCGAGCCAGTCGGCCCCGTTACTAAAACAATACCATGCGGACGGTGCACCAATTGATCCATACGTTTTAATGTCTGCGGATCCATACCTAAATGTTGTAAGTCGAGTCGTCCTGCCTGCTTATCAAGAATACGCAATACAACACGCTCACCATGACCTAAGGGCATCGTTGAAACACGTACATCCACGGCACGTCCGGCAATGCGTAACGAAATACGCCCGTCTTGCGGTAAACGTTTTTCAGCAATATCTAACTTTGCCATCACTTTGATACGCGAAGCGATCAAGGGGGCCAGCGCACGTGGCGGTTGCATGACTTCCTGTAAAATGCCATCAACACGAATACGAATTAATAAACGGTTCTCAAAGGGTTCAATATGAATATCAGATGCATTTTGTTTTACTGCACGCGAAAGTAAAACATTAATCAAACGAATAATGGGCGCATCGTCTTCTGCATCTAATAAATCTTCGGGTTCAGGGAGCGCTTCAGCAACACCGGATAAATCCAGCTCATCATCAAACTGTTCAATCCCTTTTTGTTGTGAGTTCTCTTCATAAGTTTGTTGTAATAAAGCATCAAAGGCATCGTCTTCCACCTTTTGTACTTTTATTGTTTTTTTAAAATAACGTTGAACTTCCAGAAAAGTGCTTGCTGATAATGTTTTTCGACAAATGAGCGTAATACTGTCCGCATCACTTTCACTCACCATCACGCCGTGACGACGCGCAAAAGCAAAGGGTAAGCTGTCTAAGGCAGCTGCCGCTACGGTGTCTGGATTACTGTGCTCCACCATCGGTTGACGTTGACTTGTCATTGACCTGCTCCATCATCGTCGGTGGTACTACGGTTATCGAATCGCTGTTCTCTTCTTTATCAATATCCTCTTTATAAGGTTCCGGTAACGTTAAGAATTGTTTGTTTTTAGCCAACAAAGGTGAATCTTCGTCCGAAAGTAAACGCATCCCATCCTCGCGTAGCTTTAATTGCTTTGCACGAATATAGTTATACTTGCTCCCGGTGTGCGCCAAAGTGACCGCAGCATCTTTTAATATCGTAGGTTGTAAAAAAACCATTAAATTTGTTTTAACGAGCTCGGTTTTGTTATAGCGGAAAAACCAGCCAAGTAAAGGTATCGCACCCAGGCCCGGCACACTTTGCTCTGCTTCACGTAACTCTTCCTGTATTAATCCCCCTAATACAATCATTTGTCCATCATTAACCACAACGTTAGTTTTAATTGAACGTTTATTGGTGATCAAATCAACACCTTGCGTGCTTGGGCTCACAGTTGACACTTCCTGCTCAACTTTAAGCTTAATAGCATCGCCCTCGTTGATTTGCGGGGTGATTTTTAATGTTAAACCGACATCCTCACGTTGCACGGTTTGAAATGGATTATCGGGTGTACTACCGCCACCGGTTCCTGAGTATGAGCCGGTTAAGAAAGGCACATTCTGCCCGACAACAATTTCTGCTTCTTCATTATCTAAGGTTAACAACGATGGTGTAGAAAGGATGTTTGACTTGCCGTCTGAATTGAGTGCCGAAATTAAGGCCGCGACCGGATTCTTTCCCGTTGTCTTTCCCGCCGCAATATTTAACCCGTTACCTAATGAGGGCGGTGTATCAGGCGAGCTCGCAAGACTACCCAATAAACTGGAAATACTCGTGCCAATGCCAAAATTCACCAAACCAACCGCAGAGGAATCAGAACTTCCTCCTGCCCATTGAATGCCAAATTCTTCAGCCGAGTTTGTCGAAACTTCTGCTATAACCCCCTCAACAATAACTTGTGCACGGCGCACATCAAGCTGGTGAATCACCGCACGTAATGAACGAAAAATATCGGGGGGCGCGGTAATCACTAAAGAGTTGGTGTTTTCATCCGCTTGAATACTAATATTCGTTGTTTGTGTTGCAGCGCCTTTTTTACCTTTAGCTGCGGTTACACTTTTACTCACACCGGTTAAAACAGGCACCAAATCTTTTGCCACTGCATTACGTAAATAAACAACCTGAGTCGCCCCTCCCACGTCAACGCGTGTATCCAAATGTGCAATCAACGCTTTAGTACGAAGACGCGTCGCTTTGTTACCGCCTAATAAAATACTGTTTGTTCTGTCATCAGCAATAACATTATTTTTCTTATTTTTTGCATCAGCTGCAGAGAGCTGTTGGATAATACGTACAACTTCACTGGCTGATGCATTTTCTAAGGCCACAACCTCTATCTCATCACCACTGGCTTGATCAATACTTGCAATAATTTTCTTTAAACGTCGAATATTGGATGCCGCATCAGAAATAACCAACACATTGGAACTGGGGTAAGCGGCTAGATGGCCACGCTGTGGAACCAATGGACGAAGTATCGGTACCAGCTGAGCAGCATCAACGTTTTTAATTTCAATAACCTGGGTAATAAACTCATCACTCACAGGAATAAATTTTTCGCCGGTGCTCACCGCACTTTGCTTTGCATTAACCTCTGGAACAATTTGTGTGGTATTTTTACCGGGGATGGCTGCAAAGCCATGAATTTTTAAAACAGAGAGAAAGACCTGATAGATTTCAGAGGCCTTTAATGCACGCTGAGATATAACCGTCACTTTGCCTTTAACACGTGGATCAACAATAAAATTGCGCCCGGTCATCTCAGAAACCGCAGCGATAACCGCATTAATATCGGTGGCATTAAAATTTAAAGTCACTCTATCGGAATCGGAGTCCTTTGCCGCACCTGCCGAGGTTGCAAATAAAAGCATTAAGCCACAAATAGCGGCAAACTGTTTTATTTGATTAAAAATTATCTTTGCATCCAGCCTCATCTTCCCTACTACCTACACATTTATTATTATTTTTTAAAAATTAAGTACATTAGTATCTTACACAAACACCGATGGGTAAAGTACAGCCATCCTTATCTGTTAAAAACGTAGCTGAATCGACTCTCTTTTACCATTTCGTTCTATGGTAAGTGCCAAATTCTTTTGTTTTGGCAATGTATTCATCAGACCGGATAAGACAGCAGTATTACTTAGCGGCTTTCCATTCACCTCTAAAATAGTATCTGATGGATGAATCCCCAGCGAGTCCATTAGCGACTTATCGTTATGTAATAAAGAATAACCTTTTACCTTGCCATTTTTCATTACCGGAGTGACTTTCACCTGGCGCCAAAGTTGAGCGGGATTGGTTAATAAGGTTTTACGTAGTTCAACTAAGGGCTTATTGGCCTGTTTCGGAGACTGAAGCGACTTATTAAAACGGCTTACTTTTGCCGCGTCTTTACTGTATAAGTTTTTCGTAGACGCTTTCAATAAACGCAGGGTTTCCAGCTTGCCGTCCCGCTTAAGAATCACACGATCGACATAAACAGCATGCAGCTCCGCCCCCCCGGTAACTTTACCGCCGATACGGTACGCTTTCCCCTTGCCTTTTTTCGTCGCAATAATCGCCAGTGCTTTTTCTTTATTGGTTGAAGCAAATACACCTTGCAGCACTAATTGCAAACGCGTGTCCGGCGCATTAATCACTTTTTGTTGCGATACAGCCGGTTTAGTCGCCGCATCACCAAACAAGTGATACTGAACCACCTGATTCAAACTTGATGAAGCTATTTTGTTATTACTCCTCATAGCAGTTTGTTGACTATGACGGGAAACCACCTCTGTTTCTTTATCTTCAAAAAATGACCCGGCTAACTCTACAAGGGATCGCAACAATAAAAGCAGCAGCACAACAAGCACCAGCCTAGGCGCAAACTTGTTGGCCTTCATTGCAATAACATGCCAGGGAAGTGCGCGCCAAGCGTCTATTAAGGTATGTTTAGTCATATTATTATTTAATTATATTCTTATGGTTAAACTATAAAGCCCGATTAACAATTCAGCCTAATAGTACGACAATACCATTAATCACGATCAATAATTTTATAATAAACAGTCATTCACCGCATAAATCAATATTAGCCAATACTAACATTCTCATCTGCGTCACATTGTGACGCTATTGGTCACATTAGGGCATGCAAATTTAACGCCCCCAAATTTTTTAGGGGACTAAATTTAGCAGCGTGGCTATTCCCGTTAAGTCTAACTCCATGAATAATAAGTTTATTCTTGCTGAATCAAAGACAAAAAATCACCTAACAACAACTTTGGCATACTAACTGCTTTAACGTTACTAGAAATTTTATGTATCACTATTTAAGAATTTACCCCCCATAACAGTGGAGAGCATTACAATGAAGACACTAACAAAGACAAAAGGTTTTACGCTAATTGAACTCATGATCGTGGTCGCGATTATCGGTATTTTAGCCGCTATCGCGATTCCGGCCTACAATGGTTATATTAAATCTGCAAAAATTAACGCTGTGCGCTCAAATGCTGAATCCGCAGTTCGTCTTGTAAAAAATGAAGTCGCTAAAAACTCTGCCGGTGGTACAGTTGTAACTAATCTCATCACTCATCTTAATTCTGGTGGTAAAACAAGTCCTTTTGTTCCAGCAAATGATGCATATTCAGAAACAGTAACAGCAGAAGGTACCGTACGAATTCAAGGTTTAACTAGTAACACTATTCCGGCAGCAGGTAATACTGTTACGGTCAGTGTCGGTACAGGTACTGTTATAACAACAAGCCTAGATTGGATGGCCACTGATGGTACAGGTTATGGTTCTCCGGGTATCGAAATCACTGTCGAATAACTGAAAGCTTAGAAATAAATATGAACAGGGAGCATGTGCTCCCTGTTTATTTTGTTAGCAAAGTTTTAAAGGATTGAAAATGAAAAGCATCAAGGGTTTCACTCTAATTGAACTCATGACAACTATTGCAATTCTTGGTGTTGTTGCAGCAGTAGCTATCCCCTCATATACAGGTTACTTGACCACTGCAAAAATGGCTGAAGCAAAAAACAATATAGCTGCATTGAAACTTGCTGAAGAAGAATTTTTTTTAGAAAATAATCGTTACTTTTTTACCAGCGCATCAGGAACTAATGCTCAACTTGCAACAGCAAGTGGTGGACTTTGGTCTGCGAAACCAGGAGCAAATGGTAGTGTTAACTTCACTTATACAGTAACAAATGTAGATACTTATACTATAACGGCTACAGGAAATAGTGGCACAGATGTAGATGGTAAAATTGAAACCTATGCTAAAAACTAACAGTCTCTTTTTTAGTGACAACAGACTATTTTTATTTATCCTCCCTCTAACCCCTTTTGTATACCTTGAAAATTTATTCGACTCGGTGGACTTACCACGATTTGCATTTGTATCAGTCATATCCAGTATTTGGCTTCTCGCTTGGTTAACAAAATCAAATAAAAAAATTTTTAATTGGAATCCCCTATTCGCATTAATTCTCACTTTATTATTTTTTGCTGCGACCTCTGCTTTTTGGGGGACTCAAAATACCTTGTACCAAAGTGAACTCTATTTTTACAGTAGCCTCGTAATTTTAATATTCTTATTCACGCAAGTAAGCGCTAATTCAATATATCTATTTAGTGCGACTCTTTGTGTCACAGCAGCTATTATCGCCACAATCGGCATCTTACAAAACTTTAACATCAACCCATTAAACTATAAACAAGTCGCTCCTCCTGCATCTACATTTATAAATAAAAATTTTGCTGCAAATTACTTTGATCTAGTGTTACCTGTTTCTTTGACACTCTTTTTTATTTCAACGAACAAAAAAGAGGCATGGATATACTCGATATCTATAACACTAATTATCAGTTATATTATTCTAACAAGAGCAAGAGGTGCATACCTTGCAGCTATAATCACCTTCACAATGTTCTTAATTTCAATTCATCTTTTTCCACTACTTAAAAAACAAATAAAATTTATCTCCCAGCAATATAAAAAACAAATAATGTTAATTATTTTCATACCAATTATATTGTTTTTTTTACCAAACCAGCAGTATCAGTCTGATTATGAGGAAAACAGATATAGTGCTCTATTTTCAAAACAACAACAAAACTCAATATCAGTCCGCCTTAATGCCTACCAAAACTCTCTAGATCTATATAAAGAAAATCCTATTTTCGGCGTTGGCCTGGGTGGATTTCAATCTCACTTTCGACCATATATGCAAAGTGTTTTAGCAAAAAATAAAATATTTTCAGATTTTATCTATTTACATAATGAGCCTCTACAATTATTAGTTGAACTGGGAATCATTGGATTCATCATCGTTTTTGTATTTTTTATATTGTTATTCCGTTCAGTATTTTTATTACTTTACAACGGTCTTAAATTGAATACAGCTCCAACTTTCAACAAGCAAAAAATACTTTACCTAGGCTTTTTTATAGCCTTACTAGCATCTTTATTTCATTCTTTATTTTCGTTTCCACTACACCAACCAACTTCAGCAACTTTTTTAGCAATATACATAGGTGTGTTGTTAAATTTAGGCTCAAAAAAAGTTTTTATCTATCAATCAAATATTCCAAAAATTTTATTTTACTCAAAAATATCTTTAACAATATTATTTTTAGGATTAGTGGCCAACTTTTATTTTAACTACATGCAGTCCAGTTACTATATGAAAGAAGCAGCGTTAGCTTTTGAAATTAACAATTGTGAAAAAGCAGCCAGTAACGCTATACTTTCCAATAATATTTACGGAGCAGATTATCTCTCGCAAACTCAAGGACTTAACATTTTCACTTCATGCCCGTTAACTGTAAATGAAAAGCTTACCTTTGCAGACAATATTCTGAAATATAATCCAACTCACCCCAAGGCATTATTTCTGGCAGGAATGTCTTACTATAAATTAAAGAACTATGAATTATCTTCAAAGATTATGAAATCTTTATCTTTTCTCTATCCGTATTTTACGGGAAGCTATACTTTTTTAGGTCATATTGCCCTGAAGGAAAAGCAATACCACAAAGCAAAACAACTATATACCCACGCTTTAGATCTTGCCCCTCAGAATAAAGCGGCAAAGTACTATTTTGAACTACTAATAAAAAAAGGATATTAATTAGTTTTTATAACCACTTGATATATATAATATTTCAATCGAAATAATATGTTGTTAAGAATCATTTCACAAAAACACCTTGTTTTTGTGACATACTACTGAATCATGTATAAACTTTTTGTTATAAATACTTTTTTGTGTGTGAAATAAGAATATGGCTTTAGCAACCCCACAAACGAACCTCAGCGGTCTTGCCCGAAAACTGGTGCAAGATGGCGTTATTGAAGAAGATGTTGCCGCTCAGGCTCAAAATAAGGCGAAAACTAAAAATAAGCCGCTTGTCAGCTATCTGGTAGAAAACAAACTCGCTAAAGCACAGCAAATTGCGCAATCCGCCTCAGAAGAATTTGGCGTCCCTCTGGTCGACATTGATGTCATCAATATAGAGCCCGATGTCGCTAAGTTGGTTAATGAGAAGCTTATTCGTCAGCACAAAACCATGCCGCTATTTAAACGCGGGAACCGTCTTTTTGTGGCTATTTCTGACCCCACCAATTTGCAAGCTCTGGATGAAATAAAATTTCACGTTGGTATGACAACTGAGGCGATCCTGGCCTGTGATGATCGTCTAAGCGTTTTTATTGAAAAACACCTTGCTGAAAATGACACCAGTTTGAGTGATTTAGGTGATAGCGATCTTGATGATGTTGATTTTGTCGATGATGAAGCCGTTAGCAGCGACGATTCTTCAGAGTCCGACATTGATGACACCCCCATCGTTCGTTTTGTAAACAAGGTATTGCTCGATGCAATAAACAAGGGTGCCTCGGATATCCACTTTGAACCCTATGAAAAGTCCTATCGGGTACGTTTTCGCACCGATGGTATTCTCGCTGAGGTGGCCTCCCCACCTTTAGGCATGAGTATGCGACTTTCAGCCCGTATTAAAGTCATGTCGCGCATGGATATTTCGGAAAGACGTATTCCTCAGGATGGCCGCATCAAGCTTAATTTATCAAAAACACGCGCCATCGACTTTCGTGTAAATACCTGCCCCACACTTTTTGGCGAAAAAATTGTATTACGTATTCTTGATCCAAGCAGTGCTAAAATGGGGATCGATGCTTTAGGTTTTGAACCCGAGCAAAAAGAACTTTTATTAGAGAACCTGCATAAACCTTATGGTATGTTTCTGGTAACCGGCCCGACAGGTAGTGGTAAGACCGTGACACTCTACACCGGTGTGAATATTTTAAACAAACCCGAAATAAATATTTCAACAGCCGAAGATCCTGTCGAAATAAATCTGGCGGGTGTTAACCAGGTTAATGTTAATGCCAAGGTCGGACTCGACTTTTCGAGCGCCTTACGTGCCTTCTTGCGTCAGGATCCCGATGTTATTCTGGTTGGTGAAATTCGTGACTTGGAAACCGCAGAAATTGCCATCAAAGCGGCGCAAACTGGTCACATGGTGCTTTCAACACTACATACCAATGATGCCCCACAAACACTGACCCGTATGGTGAATATGGGCATCCCTCCGTTTAATATTGCTTCCGCGGTAAATTTAATTATTGCACAGCGCCTGGCCCGGCGTTTATGTCCAAAATGTAAAAAAACGGTCGATATTCCTAAAGAAGCACTAGCCGAGGAAGGCTTTACTGAGGCGCAAATTAAAAAAGGCATAAAAGTCTACGCACCAGAAGGCTGTGACCAATGTACCAATGGTTATAAAGGCCGTGTCGGTATCTATCAGGTTATGCCAATATCCGCAGAAATTGGTAAACTCATTATGGAAGGCTGTACGTCTCTTGATCTTGCCGAGCAAGCACAAAAGGAAGGCATTAATGATCTTCGTCAGTCAGGGTTAGTCAAAGTTCTTAATGGGTATACCTCGCTCGAAGAAATTAACAGGGTCACAAAAGAGTAATAATAAGTATGGCGACAAAAGAACTTAAGCAAGAATTATTTTTATGGGAAGGAAAAGATAAACGCGGCAATAAAGCTGAAGGTGAAATTATTGGCCGAAGTGTAGCCTTAGTTAAAGCCGATCTTCGTCGCCAGGAAATCAACCCGACTAAAGTACGAAAAAAACCTAAACCCCTTTTTGGCGGCTCAGCCAAAACAAAAATAACACCAGCGGATATTTCTATTTTTGCCCGTCAGCTTGCAACCATGATGGACTCGGGTGTCCCACTGGTGCAGTCATTTGAAATTATTGGCAAGGGTCATGAAAACCAGGGTATGACCAATTTATTAAATACCATAAAAAATGATATTGAAGGCGGAACCACACTCTCCGAAGCCCTGGCAAAACACCCTCTTCAGTTTGATGAGCTCTTTTGTAACCTGGTAAAAGCAGGAGAAAATGCCGGTATTTTGGACAGCATCCTCGATAAAATTGCCACCTATAAAGAAAAAACAGAAGCGATAAAAGCAAAAATTAAAAAAGCCATGACCTACCCCGTTGCGATCATGGTGGTGGCCTTTATTATCACCATGATCCTTTTAATCTTTGTTATCCCTCAGTTTGAACAGCTTTTTGCTGGTTTTGGTGCCGATCTCCCTGCCATGACCAAGGCGGTTGTTGCACTCTCTGAATGGGTTCAAAACTGGTGGTGGGCCATGTTTGCTGTCATTTTCATTGCGCTTAAATCTGCCTCCATGGCAAAGCAACGTTCTAAAGCCTTTAATATTTTTTTAGACAAATACTTACTCAAAGCCCCTGTCATCGGTGCAATTTTACATAAAGCCGCAATTGCCCGATACGCGAGAACCTTGTCCACCATGTTTGCCGCGGGGGTTCCTTTGGTTGAAGCAATGGAATCTGTTTCCGGTGCCGTAGGGAATTTTGTCTATCGGGAAGCGGTTTTAAAAATCCGTGATGACGTTGCTACCGGTACCCAGGTCAATGCTGCAATGAAAAAAGTAAATTTATTTCCTCACATGGTGGTGCAAATGACAGCCATAGGTGAAGAGGCCGGCTCTGTCGATGCAATGTTAGCCAAGGTTGCAGACTTTTATGAAGACGAAGTTGATAGTGCGGTTGATAATTTAACCGCATTACTGGAACCAATGATCATGGCTTTCCTGGGAATCGTGATCGGTGGCCTAGTGGTTGCCATGTACTTACCGATATTCCAAATGGGTAAGGTAGTTAATTAAGTTGCCTAGCAAAGAGTTCTATAATGATTGTTGAGCTTCTCAAAAATGACTTAACGCTTTTTGTCGCCCTTGCTTTAGTCTTTGGCTTATTTGTTGGCAGTTTTTTAAACGTGGTGATTTACCGCTTGCCAATTATGTTTAAACGTGAGTGGCGTAAAGACTGTTGTAACTATTTAGAAGAAAATTATGCTGCTAATATTGAACTTAAAATAAACAAAGAACCCAGCCAACCTTTTAATTTATCCAAACCCGATTCTACCTGTCCAGGCTGTGGCCATAAAATTCGCGCCTGGGAAAACATTCCGCTTATTAGTTATCTTTTTCTTCGGGCCAAATGCGCCAGCTGCAAAACAGCAATTTCGTTTCGTTACCCTTTTATTGAGTTATTAAGCGCGGTTATGGCCGCAACGTGTGCCTGGCAATTTGGCTTCACCATTGCAGGTATATCGGCGATATTTTTAAGCTGGGCACTTATTGCCCAGGCATGGATAGATTACGATACCCAGTACCTTCCGGATCAAATCACACTACCTTTTTTATGGTTGGGCTTGATCTTAAATCTAGACGGAACATTTACCGATATTAATTCAGCCGTCATTGGTGCCATTGCCGGTTACCTTATTTTATGGACCGTCCATCACCTCTTTAAACTGTTAACCAAAAAAGAAGGCATGGGCTATGGTGATTTTAAACTTTTGGCCCTGTTCGGTGCCTGGATGGGCTGGCAGTTATTACCACAGATCATTATTCTTTCTTCATTAGTCGGCTCAATAATAGGCATCTCTCTTATCATATTTAAAAATCATCAGCGTGAAACCCCGATTCCCTTCGGGCCCTATTTAGCCATCGCGGGCTGGATAGCATTACTATGGGGCCATGATATTAATCAAGCCTATTTAAACTGGATCAGTTAATGCTGGTCATTGCGCTAACAGGAGGAATAGGTAGCGGCAAAACAACCGTATCAGATATTTTTAAATCTAAAAATATTCCCGTTATTGACACCGACATCATTGCCCGTCAGCTCGTTGAAAAAGATAAACCGGCTTATACAAAAATTATTAAATTATTCGGCGAAGAAATATTAGATAAAGACAAAAATATAAACCGCGCAAAACTTCGACAACTTATATTTTCTTACGAAGAAAAACGTTTACAACTTGAAGCGCTGCTCCATCCGCTTATCTGGCAAGAAGTTATCTCGCAGCTTGAATCGCTCAACTCAGCCTACTGTATTGTCGTTGTTCCTCTATTATTCGAGACAGCCTCTAAAGATAAAAAGCTTCACTTTGATCGTATTGCAAGCGTTGATATCACGCCCGAAATGCAAATAAAGCGGGTAAAAGCACGGGATAATATTGATGAAAAAACCATCAATAATATTTTAAATAGCCAGGTCTCTCGTCAAACCAGGCTAAATGCTGCAGATGATATCATTTCAAACACGGGGAGCTTTGATCAGCTTAATCAGGAAGTGCATAAATTACATCTTCGATATCTCGAGCTATCAAAGTAATTATTCGTTTTCCGTACAAATGGTTGATAATTTCGACTAACTCGCTCAAAATCCTCTTATTCCAGCCAGCGCGATAAAATAATGAGCGAAATAATCTTTTACGAACAACCATTAAATGAAAGAATGCGGAGCTTTCTGCGGCTAGAGCACCTGTTTAAACATGCTGCGTATACACTGCGTGGCTATTCTATTTGGGACAGTCGCTCCACATTAACCAATATTACCGCTATTCTTGATGTTTTATCGCGTAACGATCTCAAAACAGAACTCTTAAAAGAATTAGAACGGCAAGAAAAAACGCTAGCGGCTTTATCAGATCTTCCCGGTGTAGATAAAGTACAGCTGAACAATGTTCTGAAACAAATCAAAACATCGCAAGAAAATATCCTCGCACTTAGCGGGCAGCTAGGTCAAAATATCCGTGACCACGACTTACTTAGTAATTTACGGCAACGCAGTAGTGTTGTTGGTGGTAGCTGTGACTTTGATATTCCGCTATTGCACCATTGGTTACAACAGGCACCTGAAAAACGTATTGAAAAATTAGAAGAGTGGATGGATAAACTTGAAGTCATTTCCCAGCCGATAAGTCTCATTCTCGATATTATTCGCGAAAGCAGTTACGCTGATGATATGACGGCTGAAAAAGGATTTTATCAACAAAATATTGAAAGTAATGCACCGGTTCAACTTATCCGCGTTGGCATAGAAAATTCTCTTGAATGTTTTCCGGAAATTAGCGGTGGTAAACAACGCTTCTCAATTCGATTTATGCAGCCTCAGGATTCTGAGCGTCCAATTCAATACCAGGAAGATGTTAAATTTTTACTTGTCTGTTGTGCCTTATGAATAAAATCGTAAAATGCCCGGGTTGCCAAACAGCTGTCGAGTGGTGCAAAGACTCACCATTTCGTCCCTTTTGCAGCAAACGTTGCCGGTTAATCGACTTAGGTGATTGGGCCAGTGAAAAGCATGCGATAGCGGGTGAAGAAGCGCCTTTTAGTGACGAGTTATCTTTGTCAGACGATAGCCAACAATAAAAGACTAGCGGGATGCTTGCTTAACAACTATCGGTAAAATAATTTGATAACGTCCTTTTTTTGTCGTCACTTCTAATTCCGAGTACCAGTCAGCCCGCCCCGTCACACAAACAGGCAGCAATGCTTTGCCCTGCCAATGCCCTGGCTTTTTAATGTCACGTTTTAACTGAAAGCGGTTGACTCCCATCTCCATATTTTTCATTTTAAAATCAAGCTGCATTGAGCTTATATCTGAATCATCCATGGCTAAAATAACGATATTAAAAGGTTTTAAATAATAAATATTCTTTGCAAAAGAAACGTGGAGCTTTAAATCATCAATATTGACAACACACGGTTTTTCCTGAACCCGACAGTTCTCAACTAAAACAGCCGTCATCTCTTTCTCTTTATCATCAATATAATATTTACCAGCCACCATAAATAAAGCGACAACTATAATGATAAAAAGAACCAGGCTTAGAAATTTATTTTTCAAAACTAATAGCATATTAAGATACCTCTTTACCCCAAAAAGCACCTATAGCACTAATGCCCTGAGCCCCATGTTCTTTCGCTAATAGCAAATCATTCCCACTCATTCCACCTAATGCATAAACGGGCATGGCAGCCTGTTGGCTGAGTTGTTTAAACTTCTCCCAACCTAAAGGGGGTGAATCCGGATGCGACAAAGTGCTATTTACAGGCGAAAGAACACAAAAATCAATTTTCTTATTTTCAGCAAGAGTCAGCTCTTTTTGGTTATGTACAGATGTCGCAATCAATAAGCCATCATCGAACTCTGAAGCTAAAAAGGATTTAATTTCTTGTGAACTTAGGTGTAAGCCATGACTAAATTGTTTAGCATCATGTTTTTTATATTTTTCAGGAGAAGTATTTAATAAAAGTGTAGCGTTAGAATTAACACAAAGCCGGTATATTTTTTTTGCCAGTTCAAAATAAAGTATTTCATCCAGATGATGTGCCCTAAACTGAATAAGTCTAATGCCTTGTTCTAAACCTAAGCGAACATAATCTAACAACATTTCCTGATTTTTAAAGCCACCCGAGATCATATATTTATCAGGTAATTGAATTGCATTAATAATCGCTTTATTGGCCAAAGGAAATGAGTATAAAGAAAAATCACTTTTCTCAATCCAGCAAATTTGCTGTCCTTCTTTGCCGAAAGCGCTGCCTGAAAATTCACTCACTCGCCAAACATCCAATAAAACCGTTTTATCTTTATAGGCAAAAGGGATACGAATAAGGGGGCTTGCATGTGAAATTGAGAGATTAACTTCTTCGAGTAATTCACGTTTTAATGTCTGGAAAACGGACTCGTTTGTTTCGACTTTACCGCCAGGAAATTCCCATAACCCACCCTGATGTACATTTTCTGGCCGCTTTGCGATTAAAAACTGTCCATTGTCATTTTCAATGACCGCAACGGCGACATGAACAGCTTTATGGTCAGCGGGCATGCTTTTTTTAAGTACGGTATTCTGCATTAATCCGGACATAATCATAAGAAAAATCACAGGTCCAAACCGTTATATGATTATCCCCACGCGCCAGGTCAATATGAATCGTAATATCACTTTGATCCATAACGGCCTGACCACGCTCTTCAGTATAGTCCGCTGCTTTTTCACCATGATGAACAATACTGACATCATCGAGCTTAATGTTGACTTTAGATAAATCAAAATCTGTAACGCCAGCCCGACCCACTGCCGCTAGTATCCGGCCCCAGTTAGGATCGCTGGCAAAGAAAGCGGTTTTAACTAACGGTGAATGCGCAACAGTATAAGCAACGTCTTTTGCTTCCTGTTCATTTTTACAACCCGAAACCTTAACACTAATTAATTTTGTTGCGCCTTCGCCATCACGAACCATTTCTTTCGCTAACGCTTCACAAAGTTCTGTTAATGCCTGCTGGAATAAAGTTAAAGAATCTGAGTCTGACTTTAACTCAATATTAGACTGTGCCGTCGCCATTAAAATGGCCGAGTCATTTGTCGAGGTATCACCATCAACCGTGATCCGGTTAAATGAATGGTTTACCGCTTCGACTAAACATTGTTGCAATAGTGGCTGTTCTACTTTGGCATCGGTTGCGATATATGCCAGCATAGTCGCCATATCAGGCCGTATCATGCCTGAGCCTTTTGCTATACCGCTGATGGTAATAGTTTCACCTTCAATACTCAGCTTCTTGGTAAAGGCTTTAGGAATCGTATCGGTAGTAAGAATACCAAAGGCAGCATTATGCCAGTTGTCATTCGACAGGTTTGCATAAGCCGTTTTAATAGCGGCAGGAAATTTGTCCATCGGTAAATACTCGCCGATGACTCCTGTCGAAAATGGCAATACATTTAACGCGTTTACCGATGCGGTATCAGCAACATAATTACAGCATGCCAAGGCATCCGCATAACCTCTGTCACCTGTACCTGCATTTGCATTACCGGTATTGATCAGCAAGTACTTCGTTGCAGATTCTGCCAGATGTTTTTTAGAAAGTGTTACCGGCGCTGCACAAAAGGCATTTTGCGTAAAGACTGCCGCTGTTTGTGTACCTGCGGCAAGTTCGATTAAAACAACATCGGCTTTATCAGTATTTCCTTTTTTAATACCCGCATATGCCGTTCCTAACCGTATGCCAGCAACAGGAAATTTTTCGAATTCGATATTTATTTCTTTTCTCATTCTATTCACCAATTTCTCGTAACCTGATTGTAATAAACCAATTTTTAAATCAGCTTACATAAAATCAGTATCGCGATTAATTGAGTTTACCGTGACACTGTTTATATTTTTTACCTGAACCACATGGACAAGGTTCATTTCGACCGACTTTACGTTCATCACGAACAAAAGGCGTATGTTCTTCTTCAACATCATTATCTCTTTCCATCGCAGATACATCAGCATGTTGGTATTCAATGTCCGTGTTTTGCTGCCGGCGTTGTTCTTCCATTGCAGCAATTTCTTCGTCGCTACGCACTTGCACGCGACTTAAAATTGTAACCACTTCATGTTTAATGCGCTCTAACATATCGGTAAACATTTCAAATGATTCACGCTTGTATTCTTGCTTAGGATTCTTTTGTGCATAGCCACGCAAATGAATACCTTGTCGTAACTGATCCATCATAGCCAAGTGTTCTTTCCACTGGCTATCAAGTACTTGTAGCATCACGGCTTTTTCAATGTGACGCATTGTTTCGGAACCAGCTTCGTGTTCTTTCTCGTTATATGCAGCAACAACAGAATCCAGTATTTTTGTACGTAATGACTCTTCATGTAGTGTACTGTCTTCTTTTAACCAGGCACGAATATTCACCCTGGTGCCAAAATCACCTTCAATAACTTCCTCTAAGCCTTCTAAATCCCATTGCTCTTCCATACTATGTGGTGGAATATAGGCATTAATAATATTGTTAACTACATCATTCCGAATCGTATTTATACTTTCAGAGATATCGTCCATCGCCATCAATTCGTTACGTTGCGTATATATAACCTTACGTTGATCATTTGCAACATCATCATATTCAAGCAATTGCTTACGCATATCAAAGTTATGACCTTCAACTTTGCGTTGCGCATTTTCAATTGCTTTACTCACCCAGGGATGTTCTATTGCTTCACCATCTTCCATGCCCAAACGTTGCATCAAACCGGAAACACGCTCTGAGGCAAAAATTCGCATCAGGTTATCTTCTAATGATAAGTAAAAACGCGAAGAACCTTTATCTCCCTGACGACCGGCACGACCACGCAGTTGATTATCAACCCGACGCGACTCATTTCTTTCTGTACCAATAATATGTAAGCCGCCCACGTCAACAACTTTATTATGGCGCTCTTGCCATGCTGCTTTACATTTTGCAATGGTTGCTTCATCAGGATTTTTTAACTTTGCTATCTCAGCATCCAGGTTACCGCCTAAAACAATATCTGTACCACGACCGGCCATATTCGTTGCGATAGTGATTGAGTGAGGTTGCCCGGCCTGGGCGACAATATCTGCTTCACGCTCATGTTGTTTCGCATTCAAAATTTCGTGTTTTATTTTCGCTTTCTTTAACATGCCAGAAAGGTGCTCAGACACTTCAATTGAAGAAGTACCCACCAATACTGGCTGCCCGCGTTTTTGGCAGTCGACGATGTCATTAATAATTGCAATAAACTTTTCGTTTAAGGTTAAGAAAACCTGATCAACGCGATCATCGCGCACCATTCCCCGATGAGTCGGGACAACAACAACTTCTAAACCATAAATCTGCTGAAATTCATACGCTTCAGTATCCGCTGTTCCGGTCATACCTGAAAGTTTTTCATACAAACGGAAGTAATTTTGGAATGTGATGGACGCTAAAGTTTGGTTTTCCTGTTGAATTGCGACACCTTCTTTCGCTTCAACAGCTTGATGTAAACCATCCGACCAGCGACGACCCGGCATCGTTCGTCCGGTAAACTCATCAACAATAACAATTTCATTGTTAGAAATAATATAATCAACATCGATAGAAAATAATACATGCGCTCTTAAAGCGGCATTGACATGGTGTAATAAATTAATATTTGTAACATCGTAAAGACTTGCGTCATCCGCTAATAAACCAATTTCACTTAATAATTCTTCAACATGCTGGTGACCTTCTTCAGTAAGAAAAATTTGTTTACTTTTTTCTTCTACCGTGTAGTCACCCGCACCATCTTCCTCTTCTTGCTTAACCAGTTTCGGAACAATAGTATTAATTTTTTGATAGTGCGCTGAACTGTCTTCTGCAGGCCCTGAAATAATTAAAGGTGTTCTGGCTTCATCGATAAGAATTGAATCCACTTCATCAATGATTGCAAAATGTTGACCACGTTGAAACTGTTCTTCACTACTAAACGCCATATTGTCGCGCAAGTAATCAAAGCCAAATTCATTATTTGTTCCGTAAGTAATATCAGCGGCGTACGCTTTTTGCTTATCTTCATATGGCATTTCAGATGTAATTACGCCAACACTCATACCAAGAAAGTTAAAGAGCTTTCCCATCCACTCTGCATCACGTGTGGCAAGATAATCATTTACCGTAATTACATGCACGCCCTTTCCCGCTAACGCATTCAAATAGGCAGGTAAGGTCGACATCAGTGTTTTACCTTCGCCGGTTCTCATTTCTGAGATTTTCCCGTTATGTAAAACCATGCCACCAATCATTTGCACATCATAATGGCGTAAACCTAAAACACGCTGCCCAGCCTCTCTTACCGTGGCAAAAGCTTCTGGCATAATTGCATCTAACTCTTCGCCCTGTTGCAGACGCTGACGAAACTCATCTGTTTTCGCTTTTAACTGTTCATCACTTAGTGATTGCAGTGCCGGCTCGAAGTCATTTATTTGCGCAACTATTTTGCGCATCGCCTTAATCTGCCTGTCGTTTCGACTGCCAAAAATTTTATTTAAAAGTTTTCCAACCATAATATTTTATCTTCATATAAGAGCCTGCAGGCCACTTTTTATTAATGTAATTTAGTAACTAAACCGCGTATTCTACAGCCCAAAGTATGATTTGTCGTGCTTTAGACTTGCTACAATGGCGTTGTTTTGGTTTATTTGAACTGATTTTGCGCTTGTGGCTTTACAACACCCTTTTCAGCAAAAATTAATGGTGTGTTGGGGAAATCTTGTTTGCTTAGCCGGGCGATAATTTTTGCTGCTTTTCCCTTTCTATCCAGTCTTGTGCCTTCAGGCCGGTATTGTCTCGCAGAAATAATGCGTCCCTGCTTAAACACACCCGTAGCCGACAACGTGACTGAAAGTATTGGTGCGACCCCATTATTGCCACTGATCTTAATCCCCTGATAGGTCAAAAAATTTCCCAGGCTATATGCAATTAAACGCTTTTTATACAGCTCCATCGCTCTGGGCACATGGGGACCATGACCAATGACCAAATCAGCGCCAGCATCAACCACCGCACGACTAAACTCGACAACATCACCCCGATCTTCGCCATAAAACATTTCATGAGCAAAGGGGATACGCATCACATCTTTACCCTCTGCTCCAGCATGAATAGAAACAATAACAAGATCGCTCTTCACTGCTTCTTGCTGAACCTGCTTTTGTGCCAGCGGAATATCTAATAAATCATGAGAGCCGCCAAAAGGTGCAAATGCGATTAAAGCAACAGATGTTCCTTTAACTTGCCAGCGGGCGACATCGCCAACCCGGCCAGAATGTCTCAAGCCCGCATGATCTAAAGCTGCCATAGTCGCACTGCGTCCTTCTTCTCCAAAGTCGCGCGCGTGGTTATTTGCGAGACTAAGAACATCAAAGCCAGCTGTTTTTAAGTAGTGTGCGTAATGAGGAGGAGAACGGAAAACATAACACGAGCGTGGATTCTTGCATTTTTTAGCGGCAACGCCACCTTGCATTAACACCCCTTCTAAATTGCCAAAAGTAATATCGGCCTTTTGCAAAATAGGGCGCATGGCATCAAGTAAATGAGCACCATCGTTGGGTGCGAGTCGATTATCAGGAAAGTTGGTTCCCAACATGATATCGCCAACAGCCATGATATGAAGATCTGCTTTCTTTTTAACACCCGGCTTAATGCAACAAGTAGGAGCGGAGCATGCAAATAAGCTCAAACTGAGAATAATTAAAGCGACGAAAGAAAATGACGAGCGTTTCACAGTGGTAAGTTTAAGCTAAAACACCGCATTTTGTATTAATGCAAAATAAACTAGCGTGATGCGTGAATGTATTTTTTAGGATTAACAGCGCGACCATTTAATAAAACTTCAAAGTGAACATGAGGGCCGGTAGAACGACCGCTGGTACCCATTTTGGCAACAACCTGTCCTTTTTTAACCGTGTCACCCACTTTCACAAGGAGTTCACTGCTATGACCGTAACGTGTTGAATAACCGTTACCGTGATTGATCTCAACTAAGCGGCCATAACCTGAGCGCTTTCCAGAATAGGTTACGACACCTGCGGCAACAGAGACGACATCCGAGCCCATTTTACCCGCAAAATCGACACCGGAATGATGTACGCGGCGGCCATTAAAAGGATCGGTTCGTATTCCAAAATAAGATGATAACCAGCCACGAGAAATAGGACGACCTGCAGGCATGACTTCGGCCTGTAAATTTCGATTCATCATCATGGTTTCCAAAACAGTAAGCTGTTGGTTGCGATCGTCGAGTTGGCTCGATAAGTTTTTAAGCGAGGCCATGAAATCCGTAATCTGCATTTCACTCGAATTATCATAAGAAGAAACGGGACCACCTTGAGCAGGCGACTGATTAAAATCAAATTCACCATTATCAAGTTTTGCCATTGTTGTTAAACGTGAGCCTAAAGCATCTAAACGAATAACATGCGCTTGCAATTTACCTAACCGAAGCGCCAAAGCATTCATATTTTCTTCAGCATCTTTGGTGACTTCATCAATTTTGAGGCGCTGTGCTTCCATCTCCGTTTGCATGGCAACCATTAAATTATCGGGGTTGGCCTGCATATAATGAATACCTAATTTATAACCTGAATAAATAAAGGTCGCAGGTAAAATAGCAAATACCGCAACTAAAACGGCCACTATTTTCTTTTTATTCAGGCTAACCAGCCCTGACGATCCTTTTTTGCGCTTAAGCAGAATAATATTCATGATACGATTAAGTGCCTCAATTATTTTTATTTTACCGTATAATAGTTATCGGATAACCACTGCAAACCATTAATATATATAGAGTATGAATTCTCCAAAGCCATTGTACAAGTTTTTAAATGCAAAAAATGACCGGGCTGCGAGCTTGATCACAAAGGCAAAATTTATGGGTAAATTGAACCTGGAATTCCTAAAGAATGTGCCCGCGCCAATTAACCTGCATGTCAAACTCGCTCACGTGCACGGCAGTAAACTTCACGTTATTGCCGATACGCCGGCATGGGCAACAAAATTTCGCTTTATGAGTGCTCACCTTATCCCTACATTAAGAAAAAATATTCAATATTTTCAATATGTTAAGGAAATATCTGTTTCTACGCGCCCACTAAGAAAGTTAACTGAAAATATTAAAAAATCAGAAACACGTGGTGTCAGTTTTGCAGCAAAAATCTGTTTAGAAAATATGGCCGAAAGCTTAGAAAAAGGTAGACTGCAGGAATCGTTATTGCGCTTAGCCAAAAACCATAAACAAAAGCAATAGCGCTATATAAAATTTATTTATCGCCGCAAGCAACAATTGCGCCTAAGCGTGTACCGGTTGGGCGAAAGAGATAGGAGCAATTGCTTCGTCTTCAAAAGTCACCTCTTCCCATGCATCTTCTTGTGCCAATAAGGCACGCAATAACTCATTATTCAAGGCATGGCCTGATTTATGGCCGCTGAAGGCACCGATTAAACTGTGACCTAAAAGGTATAAATCACCAATCGAATCGAGAATTTTATGTTTTACAAATTCATCGACATAACGCAAACCGTCTTCATTCAAAATTCGATAATCGTCAACGACAACGGCATTATCCAAACTACCACCGAGCGCTAAATTATTCGCTCTAAGCTGTTCTATTTGGTTCATAAAACCAAAAGTGCGCGCGCGACTGACTTCCCGAACAAAAGATGTTGTTGAGAAATCAACTTCAGCAATTTGCGAGCCTTCTTTAAAAGCGGGGTGATCGAAATCAATAGTAAAAGCGACTTTAAAGCCATCAAATGGTTCGAAGCGCACCCATTTGTCGCCATCTTCTACTATTACTTCTTTTTTGATTCGTATAAAACGTTTAGGGGCATTTTGTTCTTCGATACCGGCAGATTGAATTAAAAAGACAAAGGGACCCGCACTACCATCCATAATCGGTACTTCAGCAGCATTTAAATCAACATAAGCATTATCAATCCCTAAACCTGCCATAGCCGATAAAAGGTGCTCAACCGTTGAAATACGTACGCCGTCCTTAATCAATGTTGTTGACAGGGTGGTATCACCAACATTTTCAGGTGTAGCAGGAATTTCAACAGGCTCATCCAAATCAACTCGTCTAAAAATAATACCCGAATCAGGTGCTGCGGGGCGCAGGGTCAAATACACTTTTTCACCTGTATGTAAACCAACACCAGTGGCGCGTATTACGTTTTTCAGAGTGCGTTGTCTAATCACTTCTTTATACCTTTATCCAAAATAATTATATTCAAAGTACATGCAAAATTTGATCCTAAAATACTAGTGCGCATTTTATAACCAACGAGAAAAGTCGCATTATAACCACTTTCCCTCGCTAATCCAGTAAATAGCTCCAACTTCTGCTAAATCATGGGTAATATAGCGTCCTCTATCACATATTCTTTAAAAATATACCTATATATTATCTAACTAAAGTCGCTATTTGCACCAAATTGGACATAGCAACATAAATAGTCAGCCAATCTTAATCCGCCTGACGGCGCAAAAAGGCAGGAATATCTAAATAGTCCATACCCGCTTCATTTTCAAAGCGATCACCCGCGACCTTATTACGAATAACGGTTGGCTTATCAAGTTGACCATAGTCAACATCACCGGTATTAGTTTTTTCAACGACTTTAAGAGGTTGATCGCCTTTTGCAACCGAAACGCCACTGCCCAAACCTGTCGCAACAACCGTGACGCGTAACTCACCCGACATTTCAGGGTCAATAACCGTTCCAACAACAACCGTTGCATTATCAGAAGCAAATTCTTTAACTGTATTACCCACTTCTTCAAACTCACCGATCGACATGTCCATACCAGCAGTAACATTAACCAGAATACCGCGTGCACCGGATAAGTTAACGTCTTCAAGTAGCGGGCTTGCTATCGCTGCTTCGGCTGCTTCACGTGCGCGTGCTTCACCTGTAGATTTACCCGCCCCCATCATTGCCATGCCCATTTCAGACATGACAGTTCTAACATCAGCGAAGTCAACATTGATTAAACCAGGGCGGGTGATCAGCTCTGCAATACCCTGAACCGCGCCCAGCAATACATCATTACCCGCTTTAAACGCATCAAGTAAACTGACATCTTTACCTAAAACACTGAGTAACTTTTCATTAGGTATTGTGATTAAAGAATCAACAAACCCTTTTAGTTCTTCAATGCCGTCATTAGCAACGTCTTTACGCTTTTTGCCTTCAAAAGAAAAAGGACGTGTTACCACAGCAACAGTAAGTATGCCCATTTCTTTAGCAATTTGTGCAACAATTGGCGCACCACCTGTTCCTGTGCCACCGCCCATACCGGCGGTAATAAAGATCATATCCGTTCCGGCTAATAGCTCCTGAATTCGTTCGCGATCTTCTAAAGCAGATTCACGACCAATTTCAGGGCTTGCGCCAGCACCTAAACCTTTAGTTATGTTATTACCAATTTGTATTGCTGTTTTTGCAGAGCTGTTTTTTAAGGCCTGCGCATCAGTGTTAACACAAATAAAATCTACGCCGTCCAGATTTTCTTCCAACATGTGTTCAACAGCGTTACCGCCGCCGCCGCCAACACCAATAACTTTTATAACAGCACTCTGACTTTGAGTATCCATAAATTCAAATTTCATTTTTTCACCCCTTCTCTGTTACCAGAGATTTTTTAAAAATTACCTTGAAACCAATTTTTCATTCGGTTCCATACTGATTTAAAACCATTACCCATTCGGGCTTCTGACTCGCGTACCGCCCGATTGTTATATCCAAACAACAACAATCCCACCCCCGTGGAATGTATTGGATTTCTTACTACATCAACCAACCCCGATACGTATTGAGGAACACCCAAACGTACTGGCATATGGAAAATTTCTTCTGCTAATTCAACGGCACCTTCCATCTTCGAACTACCGCCTGTTAATACAATACCTGCCGCGCATAAATCTTCGAATCCACTACGGCGTAGTTCTGCCTGAATTAATGTAAATAATTCTTCGTAACGAGGCTCAACAACTTCAGCCAGTGTCTGCCTTGCTAAACGACGATCAGGACGTTCACCAACACTGGGAACTTCGATTGTCTCATCCGCATTAGCAAGCTGGGTTAATGCACAAGCGTATTTAATTTTAATTTCTTCTGCATGTTGCGTTGGTGTACGTAACGCAACAGCTATATCATTTGTTACCTGATCACCTGCGATAGGAATAACCGCGGTATGACGAATAGCCCCTTCTGTGAAAACGGCAATATCTGTGGTACCACCCCCGATATCAACCAGACATACGCCCAGCTCTTTTTCATCATCTGTTAAAACCGAATGACTGGACGCAAGTTGCTCTAAAATAATGTCATCAACCTCAAGACCACAACGACGAACACATTTAATAATATTTTGAGCAGCACTCACCGCTCCGGTTACCATATGTACTTTGGCTTCCAGACGAACACCTGACATACCAACAGGTTCGCGAATACTTTCTTGTTCATCAATAATGAATTCTTGTGGAAGAATATGAAGTATCTTTTGATCGGCAGGTATAGCTACTGCCCGCGCCGCATCAATCACCCGTTCAACATCGACTGTAGTGACCTCTTTATCACGTATGGCAACAATGCCGTGTGAATTCAAACTACGAACATGGCTACCCGCAATACCGGCATAAACGGAATGAATCTGACAACCTGACATCAACTCAGCTTCTTCGACGGCGCGTTGAATTGATTGCACAGTAGATTCAATGTTTACCACCACCCCTTTTTTTAATCCGCGAGAAGGATGAGAACCTAAACCGATAATTTCAACTTCGTCATCCGGTGTAATTTCTCCTACTATAGCGACAACTTTAGATGTCCCTATATCCAGACCAACAATAAGATTTTTTTCCATTTTTTTAGACATGTTTCATGTCTCCCAGGGATTTTATATTTTTCCAGCTTATAGCCATACCATTTGTATACCGAAGATCGACAGCATCAATATCGTTAACAAGTTTTTCTAAAGTTCCAGAGTAAATACTGATAAAACGCTCTAATCTACGCATTGTTTCGCCACGCCCCAGTATTACTTTCAAACCATTGTTCAGTTTCAGTTTTATTGCGTGTCGTGCATCAAACTGCAAACGGGTGATTGTTAATTTTTGTTTACTCAACAACATATTCATTTTATAAAACTTATCTAACATCATTTTATTTAAGCTGATCGCGCCATCAAAAACAGGCAATGTGTTTTCTTTTACTTTTCCTAACGGTTTAAAAACATCACCGGATGCATTTATAAAACCAAATTTTTCCGATATAGCAACCGGATGTTGTTCCGAAACACTGACACTTAAAGTATCCGGCCAGACACGCCGAACCGATGCTTTATCAACCCAGGCTAATGTTTCAACAACTTCTCTTACCCGTTCAACATCAATATTAAAATATCCGCCTTTAACGACTCCATCGATCACTCGATGTAACATTGCCTCATCCACATTCACAAACTCACCATGCACTCGTACCTTATTAATTGGCAGTGTCTCCGGGTTCGCTAAATAGTCTTCTGCGTAAAACAAAACAGCACAAACAACGATTAAAGGAAGCAACCAACCAACCCACTTATATGACACAGGTGTTGCCACTCGTTTTTTAGAATAAGCTGCTTGTTTTGCCAGAGGTGACATAGATTAAGCCTCTACCAATGTTTTCGATAAAATTTCATAAACAAGCTCTGAAAATGACAAACCTTTTGCTTTCGCCGCCATAGGGACCAGACTATGATTCGTCATTCCTGGCACGGTATTAATTTCAATAATTGAAGGTTTCCCCTCATCATCAGTCATAATATCTACACGGCCCCAGTCTTTTGCACCTACTGCATGGAAGGCCGATAATGCTAAGCGTTGTAACTGCGCTTCTTGTTCTTCAGTTAAACCACAAGGACAATGATATTGCGTATCATCGTCATCATATTTTGCTGAGTAATCATAAAAATCACGCTTTGTTTCCAAACGTATTACGGGTAATGCGGAACGTCCTAAAATGGCAACAGTAAACTCTTTACCATTTACCCATTGCTCGGCCAAAACACTGTCACCAAATTTTGAAGCCAGTTGCCATGCTTTATTTAAGTCACTTTCTTCTGTTACTTTACTCATGCCAATACTTGAACCTTCAAGCGCAGGTTTAACCATAATAGGAAAACCTAAACTTGCAGCGACATAACTCATATCTGTTGTTTCATCCAATACCATATAAGCCGGTGTTGGCAGTCCCGCACCTTGTAACAACTCTTTACTGCGCAACTTGTCCATTGCAAGTGCAGAAGCAAGAACACCACTACCGGTATAAGGAAGTTGCAGAATTTCAAGTGCGCTCTGTATTACACCATCTTCACCACCAGGGCCATGTAAAATAATAAAAGCACGGTCAAACTTCCCAATCTTTAAATCATCAAAAATTGATTCACGCTGCACATCAACTTTATGTGCATCAACTTTTTTTTCTAATAGAGCATTTAATACTGCCTCACCACTTTTTAAAGACACTTCACGTTCAGCAGACCATCCCCCCATTAGCACAGCAACTTTACCAAAATCAGCCGGTTGAATCTGAGTGGATAATGAAGTTACATTATTCATTGTTCTCACCGATAATTTGTACTTCACGAATTAAATTAATATCATGCTGTTGCTGCACTTTTTTATGTGCAGTTTCAATCAGCATTTCAATATCTTTTGCTGTTGCCGTGCCTGTGTTAATAATAAAGTTCGCATGCTTTTCCGAAACACATGCTCCACCAATACAAAAACCTTTTAAGCCACATGTTTCTATTAATCGTGCAGCGTAGTCACCTGCTGGATTTCTAAATACAGATCCGGCATTCGGCTGCTGTGTTGGTTGTGTTGCACCACGGCGATTAAGATGGTTTTTAATTGTTTTTAGACTTTCTTCTTTGTTACCTTTATTTAACTTAATAACAGCAGAAACAAACCACTCGGGTTGCTTTAATTTTTCTTTATTTTCCACATAACGATATGAAGCTAAAAACTCTTCTGCTTTACGTTTATGCAATTCACCATTGCTATCGATGGTTTCAACACTTTCTACGATATCCCATGTTTCCCCTCCTACAGCGCCAGCATTCATCTTTAATGCACCGCCCAGTGTTCCCGGAATACCCGATAGAAATTCAGCCCCGGTTAAACCAAGCCGGGCAGAAAATTTTGCAAGCTTTGGGCTTGCTACTCCTGCCTCAACATAGATACGATGTTCATCAACCTGTTCAATTTTATTCAGGACACCACTGGTACAAATAACCGTTCCGCGAATACCTCCATCTTTAACCAATAAGTTACTGCCTAAACCAAACCAGAAGATGGTTTCATCAGAGTCCAGGGTTTTAAGATAATTGGCTAAATCAATAACATCCAGCGGACGATAAAAACGATCAGCCATACCACCCACTCGCCATGAGGTATGGCGTGACATAACTTCGTTCTCTAACAGAACGCCTTTAAATGTCATTGTGTTTTCTTTCATCGCTAATCTCATACCTTACTCGTCAAGCAACTCATCTTTTAGTTTATTTGCTGCTGCCCCAATACTGCCGGCACCCAGCGTTAATAAAATATCGCCATCCCGCAACACAGCTTTTAAAGTTGTTGAAAGCTCATCGATGTTTTCGACAAAAACAGGCTCAACCTGACCCCGTGCACGAATTGCCCTTGCCAAACTTCTCCCATCAGCACCGGCAATCACCATTTCACCGGCTGAGTAAACTTCCAATAAAACCAACGTATCAACAGTTGAAAGCACTGCCGTAAAATCTTCAAATAGATCACGGGTGCGGGTAAAACGATGCGGTTGAAAAGCAACCACTAAACGGTTATCCGGCCAACCACTCCTTATTGCCTGTATCGTTGCCTCAACTTCCCTGGGATGATGTCCATAATCATCAATATGTAAAACTTTTGCATTGCCAAGCTGGTATTCACCATTGATTTCAAAACGTCGACCAATACCTTCAAACTTAAACAAAGCTTGTTGAATAGCTGTTGCTTCAACACCAATTTCATTTGCAACTGCGATAGCTGCCAAAGCATTTAAAACATTGTGTTCACCAGGCATATTCAGCGTGATTTCTAGCCAGTCTTCATTATCTTTTTTCGCCACAGAGAAAAAAGTTCTATTGCCTTCTTGTCGTAAATTGGTTGCATGAATATCTGCATCTTCACTAAAACCATAAGTAATCATCGGACGGTTAATTTGCGGAATGACATGTCGTATTTCGTCGTCATCAATACATAAAATAGCAAGGCCATAAAAAGGAAGGTGATGTAAAAACTCTATAAAAGTTTGACGTAAATTTTCAAAGTCACCACCATACGTTTCCATATGATCAGCATCAATATTTGTCACTATCGCCATCATAGGCTGTAGATGCATAAAGGACGCATCACTTTCATCTGCTTCAGCAACAAAGTAGTGACTTTCACCTAAACGCGCATTGGTACCAGCACTGTTTAATCGTCCACCAATAACAAATGTTGGATCAAAGTCACCTTCAGCTAAGACACTGGCAACTAAACTTGTCGTCGTTGTTTTACCATGCGTACCCGCAACTGCAATGCCATAACGGAAACGCATTAATTCAGCTAACATTTCAGCACGAGGTACAACAGGGATACGTTGCTCGTGTGCAGCAACCACTTCCGGGTTATCTCCTTTTACTGCCGTAGATACAACCACCACATCACACTCGCTAATGTTATCTGCTGCATGGCCAAAATAAATTTTTGCGCCTAATGTCGCTAAACGTTGTGTCACTGCATTTTCACTCAGGTCAGAACCGGAAATCTCATAACCTAAATTCAACATCACCTCAGCAATGCCGCCCATACCGACACCACCCACACCAACAAAGTGAATGCGACGAATACGTCCCATGCTTGGTTCATCACGTAGCTGTGCTAAGTTTAAATTTTTAACCATGTGAGACTCCTAAACATATTTCAGCAACATCTTTTGTTGCATAGGGTTTAGATAGTTCCCGTGCTGCTTTTGCCATTTCTATCAACTTCGTTCTGCCGGCCTGTAATAACTCCGTCAGAGTCTCTTTCAATTTTGCTACCAATTGTTCCTGCGGTATTAAAACTGCGGCATGCACACTTGTTAAATAATGGGCATTAGCCGTCTGGTGATCATCAACTGCATACGGATAAGGTACTAAAATTGCTGCAACTCCTGCATTCGCCAATTCAGAAATGGTTAGAGCACCTGCACGGCAAATAACAAGATCGGCCCATTCATAAGCTTGCGCCATATCTTCAATAAATTCTGTTACCTTCGCTTTGATATTGGCATTTTCATAATGTTCTAAAGTCGACTGCAGTTTGTTTTTTCCTGTTTGATGCCAAACACTCGGTTGCAAGTCTTTAGCTATTTCAGATAAAGCTTGCGGTATATTTTCATTCAATGCCTGAGCACCCAAACTGCCACCAATAATCAATACATGAATATTATCGTTTCGTTCAGCCATGCGTATTTGTGGTTCAGGCATATCAGAAATTTCTTTACGAATGGGGTTGCCCAAAGTCACAATATTTTTATCTTTAAAACTGTTTGGAAAGGCCTGCATCACCGTTGTTGCCAGATGTTTTAATACTTTATTCGTTAAACCCGGGATTGCATTTTGTTCATGTATATACAAAGGCTTGCGTAAAATATAGGCCGCTAAGCCACAGGGGCCACTAACAAAACCTCCCATGCCAAGTACCGCATCAGGTTTTACCCGCATAAATATTTTTATTGTTTGAGTAATTGCCAGAACTAATTTCACAGGAACAAAAATTAAATTCAATAATCCTTTTCCACGCAGTCCACTGATACTAATTAACTCTAATGGAATATTGCTTGCCGGGACGATGCGATGTTCTAAACCTTTCTCGGTTCCAACCCATGTGATTTTCACACCCTGTTCCCGCAAATAGTCAGCAACAGCAAGCGCAGGGTAAACATGCCCACCTGTGCCACCGGCAGCAATCAATACATGTTTAATATGAGTCGTTACCATGCCCGTCCCACCGCTGTATTTTTCTTCCGGCCTTGTCCTTTACGATGGTATTGCCGTGTTTCATAATCAACCCGAAGTAACATAGCAATAACAGCGCACATAATAACCAAACTACTGCCACCATAACTCATCAAAGGCAGTGTTAAACCTTTGGTTGGTAACACTCCCATATTTACACCAATATTAATAAATACTTGCAGGCCTAACCAAATACTAAGACCATATGCAAGATAAGCAGCAAAAGGGCGTTCACTTTTTTCAGCTCTGCGTCCGATCATTAATGAACGAATAACGATAAAAGAGAAAAGAGTAATAACAATAATTACGCTGAATAAACCAAGTTCTTCCGCCATAACCGAAAAAACAAAATCAGTATGTGCTTCAGGTAAATAAAATAATTTTTGTACACTTGCACCTAAACCAACACCAAACCATTCTCCGCGACCAAAAGCAATGAGCGCCTGTGTTAACTGGAAACCGCTATTAAAAGGATCTGCCCATGGATTTAAAAAAGTCGTTAAACGCTCCATTCGATATGGGGAGGAAATAGCAACTAAAGAAAGTACAGCCCCCATGGTGAGCATTAACAAAATAAACTGAAAAAAACTTGCTCCACCTAACCACAACATTCCCATTGCTGTCATAGCTATAACAGCTACTGCGCCAAAATCAGGTTCAAATATTAATAATGATGAAATAATAAATATTAAAGCTAACGGTCGTAAAAAACCGCTCAAGTTTGTACGTACTTCTTCATTATGGCGAACAAGATAACCTGCAAGATAAATAACCGTTGCAAGTTTTACAAATTCAGAAACTTGCAACGACATGATTCCAAGGTTTAACCAGCGTACACTGCCGTTAACTTCCCGGCCCAATCCAGGAATCAAAACCAGAACTAATAAAAGTATACTGACGATAATAAGAGTGGGACCTGTTTTTTGAAAAAAACTAAGTGGCACTTTAAAAACAATAAACGCAGTAACAAGTCCGATTAATGCATGTGTAAGCTGCCGCTCAAAATAATATAACGGATCTGCTAATTGACGCTCAGCAATAGCAATAGAAGATGACGCAACCATTACCAAACCCAAACCAAGTAATGCCAGAGAGCTTAAAAATAGAGGTAAGTCTATATTTTCAAGTAAAGAGACAGCACTATTATCAGTGGCATTATTAGAAAATTTATTAAAATAATTTTTAGGCAGAGAGATCACACTCATTGCAATGCCTCCTTAACTGCAACAACGAATAAATCACCCCGTTGTTCATATCCTGTATACATATCAAAACTGGCGCACGCCGGTGAAAGTAATACGGCATCCCCTTTAGTTGCAATGTCATTTGCTTTATCTACTGCCTGTTTTAAATCAGCGACAAAACTCACCTCAGTATAATTTTCCAATTCAGAACCAAGGAGTCCGGCATCTTCACCTAATAAAATAAGATGTTTCACTTTATCTTTTACAACATTTTTCAATGATGAAAAATCCTGACCTTTAGCCTGCCCACCAGCTATCAAAATAATACTGTTTGCAGCGATACCATTAATAGCAGCAATAGTTGCACCAACATTGGTAGCTTTTGAATCGTTATACCAGGCAACACCCTTTTTCTCTGCCACCCATTGACTACGGTGAGCTAAACCTGGAAAACTTTTTAACCCCGCTAACATGTTGTCAAACGGCAGTCCGGCCTCTTTACCCAAAGCAAGCGCAGCCAAAGCATTAACAAGATTATGTCTTCCTTTAATTTTCAAATCAGAAGCGGCGATTAATAATTCATCGCCATAACATAAAAATTCCTGTTTCTCTTTTTTACAAATACCAAATTGATTTTCTGCTGGTTTATTTGCTGTAAAACCCAACACATCACGACCTTGACGAATAAGTTTTGCCGTTGCCATTACAGCCGCATCATCAAGGTTAACGATTAGCGTCCCTGTTCCATAATAAACTTTAGCTTTAGCAGCGGTATAGTCATGAAGATCATGGTAGCGATCCATATGATCTTCACTAATATTTAATATAACTGCAGCACAAGCATTTAAACTTTCTGTTGTTTCCAGCTGAAAACTCGATAATTCAAGTACATATAAATCCGGACGGGGATCACGTAACAAATCTAACGCAGGCACACCAATGTTACCGCCGACTCTCACATCTAAACCTGATGCCAGTGCCATCTCGCCTAATAACGATGTCACTGTACTCTTACCATTAGAACCAGTAATCGCAACAACAGGGGCATTTACATTGCGAGCGAATAATTCAATGTCACCGACAATTTCAGCACCACGCGCTCTGGCTTCAACAATTAACGGTTCACGCAAAGATATACCCGGGCTAACAATCAGACAGGTGGCACGGGCAAATGCTTCAGCACTAAAACCATCAACAAAAATAGCGACATCAGGATAATTTTCTTGCAGCTCATCTAATGCTGGCGGATGAGAACGGCTATCAGTGACAGCAACTTCAACACCATGTTCATATAAATAACGCGCGCACGACAAACCTGTCTTTCCAAGACCAACGATCAAAACACGTTTGTGTGACAAGCTTTCCATATTACTTATGTCGTTACCTGTAAAATCTAAATTTTCTGCCAACATCTATTTTTATCGAATTTTTAATGACGCTAAACCAATTAATACGAGAATTACTGTAATAATCCAGAAACGCACAATTACACGTGGTTCAGGCCAGCCCTTAAGTTCAAAGTGATGGTGTAAAGGCGCCATGCGAAAAATTCTCTTACCTGTTAACTTAAATGAAGCTACCTGTAATATGACGGAGAGTGTTTCAATAACAAAAACACCGCCCATAATAAATAAAACAAGCTCCTGACGGACCATTACCGCTACAACACCTAATGCTGCACCTAAAGCCAGAGCGCCAACATCTCCCATAAAAACCATTGCGGGATAAGTGTTAAACCAAAGAAACCCGAGCCCAGCCCCCACAAGCGCACCACAAAAAATAACTAACTCACCAACCCCGGGAACATAAGGAATAGATAAATATTGAGAAAACCCAGAGTGTCCGGAAAGATAAGCAAAAATACCTAGAGCACCGGCAACCATAACTGACGGCAAGATAGCCAAACCATCAAGGCCATCGGTCAAATTAACTGCGTTGCTCGACCCTACAATAACGAAATAGCTCAATAGAACATAAGAAACCAACCCTAACGGGAGAACGACATCTTTAAAGAAAGGAATGATAAGTTGAGTTTCAGCCGGCGACACGGATGAATTAAATAAATAAATAGCGACACCAAATCCGAAGATTGACTGCCATAAATATTTATAGCGAGACGCAAGTCCCTTAGGATCCTGCTTCACAAGTTTTTTATAATCATCAACCCAGCCAATTGCCCCGAACATAAACATCACAGAAACCACAACCCAGATAAAACGGCTTTCTAAGTTAGCCCATAGTAAGGTGCTAATCGCGATAGCGACAATTATCAGTGCCCCCCCCATAGTAGGAGTACCTGCTTTGCTAAAATGAGATTCAGGACCATCATCGCGAATAGGCTGCCCAGCATTAAATGAGCTTAATTTACGAATCATAGAAGGACCGATAAAAAGAGAAATTATTAATGCCGTTAACACGCCAAGAATTGCACGTAGCGTTAAGTAATTAAACACGTTAAAACCGCTATGAAATTCCTGTAAGTATTGTGCTAAATGGTATAGCATCTATTTAACCTTCTGCCGTTAGTGCATTTACAACATTTTCCATATGCATACTTCTTGAACCTTTAACAAGCAAAGTAACATCACTTGAAAGTTCATTACGTAAAGCATCTATCATGTCTTCATGCTTGTCATAGCAATATCCATTTGCACCAAATTCTTTTGCTGCTTTTGCTGCAAATTTCCCGAAGGAATAAAGTGAATCTACACCACTTTCTTTTGCATAATGTCCTGCGTCAATATGCAAACTATCAGCATTTTTACCGAGCTCGCCCATATCACCGAGCGCTAAAAAGTGCTTGCCTGAAAAATCACGTAAAACATTTAACGCAGCCGTTAAAGAAGTGGGATTTGCATTATAGGTATCATCAATAACAATACTGTTATTAAGCCCCTGTTTTAGTTGTAAACGTCCGTTAACGGGTTTCAATATTTCCAAACCTTTTACAATGTGTTCTAAAGATATCTCCGCGGCTATTGCAACTGCGATAGCCGCTAAGGCATTCATTACATTATGAGAACCCAATAATTTAAGGTTTATACTACAAGTACCTTTTGGTGTTGATACTTTTAATATGCTACCCATTGCATTTGATTCAAATGAGCACGTAACATCAGCATCACTCATTCCAAAACTAATCACCCTGTGTTCTTTTGTGATTTTTTTAAACTCATCAAAAAACGTATCATCTGCATTAATAACTGCCGTTCCTGACTCAGATAATCCAAGAAATATCTCAGATTTTGCTTTCGCAATATTTTCAATACTGCCGAAACCTTCTAAGTGAGCTGAACCGATGTTTGTTATGACAGCAATATCCGGTAAAGCAAGGTTTGTTAAGTAGGCAATCTCACCGGGATGATTCGCTCCCATTTCAATAACGGCTGCATCATACTCATCATTAAGTCTAAATAACGTTAAAGGCACTCCAATATCATTATTGAAATTTCCATCTGTTGCCATGACGGATTGATTTTGTCCGATAATACTTGCGATCATTTCTTTAACTGTTGTCTTACCATTGCTCCCTGTAATAGCAATAACGGTTTTCTTAAATTGTTGACGCCATGCTTTAGCTAATAAACCAAGCGCTTGATGGGTATCCCTGGTTACTACTGCATTTATATTACTTTCATTCTCTACTAAACAAGCGGCCGCACCTTTTTCAAGGGCTGTATTAATAAAGTCATGGCCATCAAAGTTAGGACCTTTTAAGGCAACAAATAATTCCCCACCTTTAATGCTACGCGTATCCGTTGAAAGACCTGTTACGGTAATATTTTCACCCACACGTTTAGCCGATAATATTTTGGCAATACCATCCAGAGACATAGAAAATGAATTTAATCTATCCATCATCCTGCTAATGCCTC